>NPIG01000266.1_pt1 | contig 51775 bp, 40 predicted proteins | sample 8637441 | NCBI WGS metagenome assembly NPIG01 (sample SAMN07420675, study PRJNA396082) | bioreactor metagenome | isolation source: sample BR6 brine-fed electro-methanogenic bioreactor BR | place: Japan: Kochi | collected 2016-06-14
GGGATGAAAAACAGGTGGCCCTGAACCGTGCCAAACGCATGATAATCCGGGATGGCGTGCCAAGCCGGAGGTTTGCCAGGCAGGCATCCATGATTCTGGATTGAAAGCACACCCCCCCGGGGACTGTCCGGATATCACCGATCCCGGCATCCAGATCGGCGAGTTCTCTTGCACACACCTGCCTGAGCCCGGGCGGGCAGATGGCGAAAAANNGTTTGACCCGCCTGGCAAAGGCCGAATCCGACATGGGAGGTCAGTGGTTTGAATCGCAGGATGCCAGGATCTGCTGAATCCGTTCCTGGATGAAATCAACGGCCTGTGAGATGGCTTCCCGTGAGATGGAGGGAACGTCGGATCCCAGGCGTTTCACCTCTGCTTCATCCATGTCCGCGATTTTCGAAACCGCAAAGCTGTCCACGGATTCTGCCTGGGGCAGCAGACCGCAACCGCCGGCGACACCTAAAAATTCATTGTTGTAAAAAATGGGGACCACCAGTTTTGTCAGCCCGGCGTCACACTCTTCCACAGCAGGTTTTCCCGATTGTTTCACCATGGCGGTCATGTTCATGTGGGCGGCGGAACAGATGAACGTCTGCCCTTTTTCAAGCGATTTAATGGCCGGGCAAAGAGGGTTTGAAAAATTTTTTACCTGGGTGATGCGGACCCCTTCGGGGTTGAACACCAATCCCTGTAGGTTGAATTTTTCATAGAGCTCCGTTTCCAGAGCTTCCCAAGTTTCCATCGGGCAGATATCTAACAGTGTCATATCGGATTCCTGTAAATTGATATATCATAGCCGAATATGGCGTGAATGTCAAAAAACTCTGGAACCCCGGGATGGTGACACCTTGTTTTTAAGGGGTAAGATAGGAGGGTAAGATGTCACCATCCCGGGGTTCCAGACAGATAAACCGTTTTTCTTCCGGACCGGATCCGCTAAAACGGATCGGGCCTGTTTTTACCAGTGGCCTTCGGCATTGGGAGCGGATGAAAAAGAATACTCTCCTGCCTTGAACCGTTCCACCACGGATTCAACCGTGCCGCTGACATCGTTGGCCACTTTGATCCCCGCTGCATCCAGGGTCTTGAAGGCATTGGGGCCGCAAAACCCGGTCAGGAGTACATCCGCACCTTTTTCTGATACGGCGGCGGCTGCCTGGATGCCTGCCCCTTTAAAGGAGTCTTTGTTGGCGGCATTGTCAATGACCTCCACTGCCAGGGTGTCGGCATCCACCACCAGAATATAGGCAGCCCGGCCGAAACGAGGGTCCACGTCCGAAGACAGGTCCGGGCCCGTGGATGTAATCGCAAGTTTCATGAATCCTCCTCAATGTCCGCCGCCGCCGCAGACCTGATCATTTGTGATTTCCGGCAGTTTGCCGGCAAGGAGATCCATGACCACGGGTTCGATTTCCGGTCGCTGGTCATCATGGTACACTTCGATGCCCACCTGGCGGAATCCCATCAGGGGCCGCATCCCGATGCCGCCCACGATCAGGGCGTTGACCCGGTGTTCGGCCAGAAGATTCACCGGTACCATGCAGCCGCCCTGGACATGTTCCTGGTTGGGGAGAGTGGAAACCCCTGTGATTTTGCCGTCCTGCACATCCACAAAGGTGAACACGTCACAGTGTCCGAAATGTCCCGACCGGGTGCCTTTGAGTCCTCCCTCGCCATTGGAGGGAATCGCTATTCTTCCGTTCTTCATACATTCTCCTTTGATTCTGATATCTGGTTGTTCTTGGGTCGTTTTCTGTTTTTATATTGGGGTTACATCAATCGTTCCAGTTTCATGGCAGGATGCGCCATCACCGTTTTCCAAATGTTTTTTACCGCTTCGGCGGCCGGACTGGTTTCATCATATTCCAGCACGGTCTGAATCTGGATCATGGCTTTGGTAAAGGCCGGATCAAACGGGATTTTTCCCACCACCCGGATATCTTTTTCTATTGCAAGGGTTTCGATGGCCCGGGTTTGTTCCGGATTCAGGTCGCACTTGTTGATGCATACCATGGCAGGAATCTTGAAATGTGCCGCCAGTTCTCCCACCCGCTTCATGTCATGGAACCCGGACACCGTGGGCTCGGCCACGATGAGAACGGCACTGGCCTGTCCGATGCTGGCAATGACCGGGCACCCGATGCCCGGAGGGCCGTCCGTTAGAATCATGTCGATATGCTCGTCCCTGGCTCTTTTCCGGGCCTGTTCCCGCACCAGGGTGACCAGGCGCCCGGAATTTTCCTCGGCAATGCCCAGGCGGGCATGGACCATGGGGCCGAACCGGGTCCTGGAAACAAACCACTGCCCGCAGGTTTTCCGGGGAAAATCGATGGCGGATTCCGGGCACAGGTCCACGCAGACCCCGCACCCTTCACAGTTCAGCGCATCCACCCGGTATTCCCCGTTGTTTTCAATGATGGCATCGAACCGGCACAGGTCCATACATGTGCCGCAGCTCGAACACCGGTCCGGGAGGATGATCGCTTCGTTGCCGCCCACAAAATCGTGGGTCTCCTGGACATCCGGGTTCATGATCAGGTACAGATCAGCGGCATCCACATCGGCATCGCACAGCATCAAAGAGGGATGAAGCCCTGCAAACGCCGCGGTCAGACTGGTTTTTCCGGTACCGCCTTTTCCACTCAATATCACCAGTTCTTTCATGGGGCACACTTTTTTCGACCTGCCAGCCGGCAGATGGTTTCATAAAGGGTTTGAAATTTTTTTTTGTAGGCCTGCTGCCGGGAGATGATGAGTTCGCCTTTGGAATAGGCTTCGGCGATGGCCCTGTCAAACGGGATTTCCATGAGAACCGGCAGGTGCTGTTCTTCGGCATAGGCATAGACCGCGTCATCCCCCATGCCGGCCCGGTTGATGATCAGGCCGTGGGGAATATTCATCAGGTGGACGGTTTCCACGGCCAGTTTCAGGTCGTTGAGCCCGAACGGGGTGGGTTCCGTCACCAGGATGACAAAATCGGTATCCTTCATGGCGGCGATGACCGGGCAGGAGGTCCCGGGGGGCGCGTCGATCAGTGTGATTCCCTGATCAGGTGCCCGGAATGATTTGACTTTCCGGATCACCGGCGGCACCATGACCTGGCCGATATCCAGCAGTCCCTGGCCGAAAGTCATGTCCGGAAACGGTCCGGCGCCGGTTTCCACGGTTCCCAGGACCCGTTCTTTTTCCGTGACGGCGTTTTCCGGGCAGATCACGAAGCAGCCGCCGCAGGAGTGGCACAGTTCAGGAAAGGTGACCACGGACTTGCCGGCCACGGCAATGGCATTGAACCGGCAGATCTCCATGCATTTTCTGCACAACGTGCACCGTTCCAGGTCGATTTCCGGCACCGGGGCGATCACTTTTTCCCGGGATGTGATCTGTGGATGCAGAAACAGATGCAGGTTGGGTTCTTCCACATCGCAGTCCAGCACCGTGACCGGCTGATCCAAAGAGGCGGCCAGATTGGCGGCCACGGTGGTCTTGCCGGTACCGCCCTTGCCGCTGGCTATGCTGATGATCATTGATGCGTCCTCATGGTTTCAGGATGTTCAGTTTTTTCAGAATCCGCACCAGTTCTTTCCCGGATTCGGCATCCGGGGTCAGGGGCAGCTGCATGAGCACGCCCAGGCCCTCGTACACCTCGTGGAACCGGTCGGAAGACAGGGTGCTGACGGCAGCACAGTTGGTTACGGGACTTTTCATGATCACCTGTTCCACCAGGTCCCGGCCGGACATATCTGTCAGGGTTTCATCCGTGATCACCAGATCCACGGTCCTGCCTTGATCCATGGCCTGTGACAGGATATCCAGGACGGCTTTTCCGGTATCGGTCCAGTGTATGTCGACCGGATATCGGCGCATTTCCTGTGAGAGCTGTGTGAATCTTTGTTTGTCTGTTACCGCCAGTACCGCATCTATCATGGTCTTTCCTTAAATTGTTTGTCCTTTCTTCTGATCCGCTCAACACCGATTCACACAAAGCAAAGCCTGTGCCATTCAGATGTGTTTGACGAATAAACCAGGGTTTGGCTGAGATATCAGCCGTTTGCTTTTCAGTCTGACACGGGTTTCCGGGCAATGAATGGGATTTGTGCAAAACAATGGTCGCACTTGTGCAACCCGAGGTGTCGTTTCTGAATCAGTGCCCGTCAACAGTCGTCGGCCTGTATCGAGCGGATACTGTAGATCCGCTGTTCAGAACGATCACTGGACGTCTGTTCAGGGCATGCATCTGCTGGCATAATGTTTGCTTTTTTATGAATGCAATATCCTGAGCCAAGGGAGGTGTCTGGATGTCGGATTCCCGCAAACATCCGGCGGACATAAAATCCGCCCGTGCCGGAACAGAATTGAACAGGCCGTTGCGTACCGAAGCCTCATGGACGATCCTGGTGATCGACGATGAACCCGATGTGCGGGATGTCATGGTCATCAGCCTGGAAGATGCCGGTTACAGCACGCTTTCCGCGCCGGACGGTGAAACCGGCCTGGCGCTTCTGGCATCCCACGGCCCTCAGATTCTCATTACGGATATCAAAATGCCGGGCATGAGCGGCCTGGAAGTCCTGAAACAGGCCCGGCGCATCCGGCCCGAAACCCAGGTGATCGTGACCACCGGGTTTGCGGACATCAAAAAAGCGATCACCGCGCTCCAGCATGATGCGTCCGATTTCATCACCAAACCCGTGGACGACACCACCCTGCACCTGGCCCTGAAGCGGGCCATGGAGCGGTACCGGAACCAGAAGGAGCTGGCTGATTACACGCGGCTGCTGGAACAGACCGTCCTGAATCAGGAAAAGATCCTGCACCAGGAGAAAATGATGTCCCTGGGCCGCCTGGCCGCCAGCATGGTCCACGAGATCAACAACCCGTTGTCCGGGATTCTGAACTATCTCCAGCTGATGATCCGGCTGGCCGATAAACCGGACTGGGATGACGCCCGAAGGGTTCGGTTCAAAGATTATCTGGCCATTGTCTACCAGGAAACCCGGCGCTGTGCCGATCTGGTCTCCGGGCTGCTCCAGTTTTCCAGAAAATCCAGCCTTCAGTCCGGGCCGGTGGACATCCGCGACCTCATAGAGTACAGCCGGATGCTGTGTCAGCACCGGCTGGCGCTGGCCCAGATCGATCTGGAAGTCGCCTGTGATGCCAACATCCCTAAAGTGTCCGGTGATTTCAATCAACTTCAGCAGTGTCTGATCAATCTGATCTTCAATGCCATTGACGCCATCGAGGCAGGATCTCAGGCGGATTCCGGCGGCGGGGCGGATCCTTCTTCATCCGGCCGGCGTGCCGGCCGCATTTCCCTGACCGCACGGATGGATGAGGCGGACCACCAGGTGCGTATTCAGGTGAAAGATACCGGTAAGGGCATCGCCCCGGAAGACCTGCCCCGCATTTTCGAGCCGTTTTTCACCACCAAACAGAACGGCCACGGCGTGGGCCTGGGGTTGTCCACCGTGTACGGCATCATCGAGCACCATAAGGGCACCATTGCCGTGGAGAGTGCCAAAGGACAGGGGGCCTGCTTCACCATCCGGCTGCCTGTGGCGGATCAGGGCACAGGGGAGATGCAGGGCACAGGAGACGTGAAAATGAATGACACCGGAACAGCAAAGGAAACCAGCCGATGATACCTGACATGATGCCGTTACGGGTGGGGGTGTATATCTGTCACTGCGGCGTGAACATCGCCGGCAAAGTGGATGTGGCCGATGTGAGCGACTGGGCCGGGTCCCTGTCTCATGTGGTCGTCTCCAGGGACTATAAGTTCATGTGTTCCGAACCGGGCCAGGCCATGATCGAAACCGATATCAAAGAATATGGGCTGAACCGGGTGGTGGTGGCGTCCTGTTCTCCGAGACTTCACGGCAGGACCTTCATGGAAACCTGCCGGCGGGCCGGGATCAACCCGTATTATTTCAACATGGCATCGGTCCGGGAACAGGTGTCCTGGGTGACAAAGGACCGGGGCCGGGCCACCCGCAAGGCCCGGCGCCTGGTGGCGGCGGCCGTGAACCGGGTGACCTGTCACCAGCCCCTGACCGCGGGCCTGTCCGGGGTGCATCCGGATGTGGCCGTCATCGGCGGGGGGATTGCCGGGATGCAGGCGGCCATTGATATCGGCAACGCCGGCCTTACCGTGCACCTCATTGAAAAGGACAGCACCATCGGGGGCCACATGCTCCAGTTTGACAAGACATTTCCCACCCTGGACTGCGCGGCCTGCATCGGCACCCCCAAGATGGTGGAAGTGGCCCAGAATTCCCACATCGCGCTGCACACCTTCAGCCGGGTGACGGAAGTGACCGGGTTTATCGGCAATTACACCCTGAGCATCACGGAAAAACCCCGGTATGTGAACGCGGACCTGTGCACGGGATGCGGGGAGTGCGCCGCCGTGTGCCCGGTGTCCATTCCCAGTGCCTGGGACATGGGGCTGTCCGACCGCAAAGCCATCGGCAGGAGTTTTCCCCAGGCCATTCCCATCACGTTTCAGATCGAGAAAGACCAGACCGCGCCCTGCACCCGGACCTGTCCGGCCGGCATCAATGTCCAGGGATATGTGCAGCTGGCCAAACAGCAAAAACACGACCAGGCCCTGGCGCTGATCATGGGAAAAGCCCCGTTTCCCGGGGTCCTGGGCCGGGTGTGCCCGCATCCCTGCGAAACCGCCTGTACCCGGGGGGAAACGGATTCCCCTGTGGCCATCCGGCTGCTCAAGCGCTATGTGGCGGACATGGCGTCAACGGATGCCCGGCAGATCCCGGACATTGAGGACCGGGAGGAGAAAATCGCGGTGATCGGGGCCGGACCGGCCGGGCTGACCGCCGCTTATTTTCTGCGGCTGAAAGGCTACCAGGTCACGGTGTTCGAGGCATCCGGCCAGGCCGGGGGCATGCTCCGCTTCGGTATTCCCGCATACCGGCTGCCCAGGGATATCCTGGACCGGGAAATTCAGCATATCCTGGATCATGGCATCACCCTGAAACTCAACACCTGCCTGGGAAAAGAGGTGGACCTGGCAGGCTTGAAAGAACAGGGCTTCTGTGCCTTTTATCTGTCCACCGGGGCCCATCGCTCCCTGAAACTGGGCCTGGAAGGGGAAGACACCTTTTCCGGTGTCATGGATGCGGTCCGGTTTTTAAGACAGATCAATCTGGGGGAAGCGACAGGCTGTCACGGCAGGGTCCTGGTGGTGGGGGGCGGTAATGTGGCCATCGATGCGGCCAGGTGCGCGAAGCGGATTCCCGGGTGCGAGGTCACCCTGGTCTACCGCCGGACCCGGGAAGAGATGCCGGCCTATGCCGATGAAATCGAAGGAGCCCTTCAGGAGGGCATCACCATTCTGGAGCTGGCCGGTCCGGTCCGTCTGGAAGGGGATCAGGAAAAACTCATCCGGGTGGTGTGCCTGAAAAATGAACTGGGACCGCCGGATGATTCCGGACGTCGGCGGCCCGTGCCTGTGGCGGGATCGGAATTTGTCCTGCCCTGTGACACCCTGATTCCGGCCATCGGCCAGTACCCGGACGATCTGGGAATGGATGGCCTGCCCGGGATCGAGATCACGGGCAGAAACCGGGTCAAGGTCGATGGTATCACCTTTCAGACCGGGGAACCCGGGGTGTTTGCCGGCGGGGACCTGGTCCTGGGGCCGGCCACCGTGGTCCAGGCCATCGGCCAAGGCCGGACTGCGGCTGACTGTATTCATGAATTTATCCAGGACCCGGCCCGGTTTGCGCAGGGAGCGGATACGGGCATGGCGGATACGTCCGCCACCGGCCCGGCAGCTCCCGGGGGGGTGGATCGGCACACGGCGGGTGCGGCAGAATCCTTTTCAGAGCACAGGTCTGAAACCATGTCCGAACACAGACCTGAAAATCGATCCAAAACCCGGCCGGAAAACAGGACTTCCAGCGCGGTGACACGGGAACCGCCGGGGGCCGTATCCCGGGCCGAGCCCGTGTGGCTGGACCCGGATCAGCGGATATCCGGGTTTGAGGAGGTGGAATCCTGCCTCACCCCGGACCAGGCCCTGGCAGAGGCGGGCCGGTGTCTCAACTGCGGGATCTGCTGTGAATGCAGGGCCTGTGTGGCGGCCTGCGAACGGGATGCCATCGACCATGACATGAAAGAAAAACACTATCAGATCCAGGTGGGCAGCATCATCCTGGCCACGGGGTATGACACCCTGGACCCGTCCGCCATGACCCGGTTCGGTTACGGCCGGTACCCCAATGTGTTCACGGCCCTGGAGTTCGAGCGCCTGAGCAATGCCACGGGCCCCACGGGCGGGCAGATCCTGATGCGGAACCCTGACCGGACCTTTACAACGCCTCCCAAATCCGTGGCCATTGTGCACTGTGTGGGCAGCCGGGATGTGAATTTCCACGAATACTGCTCCCGGGTCTGCTGCATGTATGCATTGAAATACACCCATCTGATCAAGGAAAAAGTGGGCCATGACACCAGGGTGTATGATTTTTACATTGACATGCGCTGCTTCGGCAAAGGGTATGAAGAGTTCTACAACCGGTGCCAGCAGGAAGGCACCATTTTCATCCGGGGCAAGGTGGCCCAGATCACGCACCGGCCCGGGACGGACGGGGAACCGGAGAAACTGGTGGCCGTGGCCGAAGACACCCTCATGGGAGAGGTGATCGAGGTGCCTGTGGACATGGTGGTCCTGTGCACGGCCATCCAGGCCAGAAAAGACGCGGCAGAAATCGGCCGGGTCCTGGGGCTCAACCAGGGGGCGGACGGGTTTTTCCTGGAGGAACATCCCAAGCTGGGGCCCGTGAACACGGCCACGGAAGGGGTGTTTCTGAGCGGGTGCTGCCAGAAACCCATGGACATCCCCGATACCGTATCCCAGGCATCCGGGGCCGCAGCCAAATCCCTGTCCCTGGCGGCCAGGGGCCAGGTGGAGATCTCCCCCACCGTGGCCTGCATCGATCCGGATATCTGTGCCGGGTGCCGTCTGTGCCTGGTGCTGTGCCCCTATGGGGCCATTGAATTTGATGAAGCCCGGCAGGTGTCCGTGGTCAATGAAGCGGTGTGCAAAGGGTGCGGCTCCTGTTCCGGGGCCTGTCCCAGCGGTGCGGCCGTGAGCCGCCATTTTACCCGGAAACAGATGTTTGCCGAAATCAGCGGTGTGCTGGCGGAATTGTGACACGGCCGGTATTCCTGTCAATGACTGTTAGGATTATAGGAAAGTTTTAAGTGTTAAGTTTTAAGTAAACAACTGGCTGCTTGTACTTTCGTTGTTTGTTGTGCCCGTGATCAGGGCATGGCTTTTATTGGACTGTTTGTCTATTTCATCAGGAGGACTCCATGACTCAGACCGAGACGGCACCAGCGCAAGCCACCTCCCCTGAACCTTCCGCCCTGACCGGGGAGGCGTTCGAACCTGTGCTCATTGCATTTGTGTGCAACTGGTGCACCTATACGGCTGCGGATCTGGCCGGCACCTCCCGCCTGACCTATCCGGACAATGTCCGGCTGGTGCGGGTCATGTGCACCGGTATGGTGGATCCCCAGTACGTGATCAAGGCGTTTCTGGAAGGGGCCGATGCCGTGCTGGTGTCCGGGTGCCACCCCGGAGACTGCCACTATATAAACGGCAACTACAAGGCCAGGCGCCGGATCACGCTGCTCAAACAGATTCTGCCCCGGTTCGGTATCGATGCGGAACGGCTTCGGCTCACCTGGATCGGGGCCAGTGACGGGATCGAGTTCGCCCGGACCATGACAAGGTTTGTGGAAGATATCAGGGAAATGGGGCCGTGTCAGGCCCGGATTCATCCGGTTGTCTGAATCCGGGGAACCGATTGTTAAACACCTCAGGAGAGCGTATGATTGCAGCCATTCAAACCAGAGACCAGTCCATCACCCGGGCCCTTCAGAATTTTTTTGCCGATATGCTCAAAACCGGGGCCGTGGATGCGGTGCTGGTGCCGTCCCGGATTTCCGGATCCCCTTATGTCAAACCCTGCCTGATCACGTCCCCGGATCAGGTGGACCAGACCGTCCCCCTGGGGCCGGGGTTCTTTGTCAATGCCGGTCCCATGGTGTCCCGGCTGACCCGGACCAAATCGGGTGCCGTCATCGGGGTATGGCTTCGACCCTGCGAGGTCCGGGCTTTTGTGGAGCTGACCAAGCTCCGGCAGGGCGCCAGGGAAGAGGTGGTCATCCTGAGCATGGACTGCCCCATGGCCCTGTCCCGCAAAGACTATGACGACTGGGCCGCCCATGGGGAAGAGGGGCTCGGGGATGCGGACAAATGGATTCACACCGTGTACCGGAAACCCGGGACCCGGGTGGATGCGTGGTCCGTGGCCCGGGCCTGTCAGGTGTGCGAAACCCCACACCCCCTGAACACGGATGTGTCTGTGCTGCTTCTGGGCGCAGATCTGGACCGGGAGATCCCGGTGCGGGCCGATACGGAAAAAGGCGAAAAACTTTTATCAGCAATGGACTTGCCCGGCGGGCGGGAACCGGAACAGCGCAAATCCCTGCTGGCGGACCAGACATTGGACCGCACGGCCGCATTCCAGGCCATGGACGAAGACATGCTCACCCAAACCGGCAGCATCGATTCCCTGAACCGGTTTTTCAGCGCCTGCGTCAACTGCCATAACTGCCGGAGCGTGTGCCCGGTCTGCTACTGCAAGGAGTGCGTGTTCAACACGGATGCCGTGGCCTACGCCCCGGCCCAGTACCTTTCCTGGGCCGATAAATGGGGCCGGCTGCCCATGCCCAACGACACCGTGTTTTTTCACCTGACCCGCCTGGCCCACATCGGGTGCACCTGTGTGGGGTGCGGCCAGTGCACCCTGGCCTGCCCCAGCCGGATTCCGGTGGCCGACCTGTTCATCAGTGTGTCCAGAAACGCCCGGAAACCCTTTGATTACGTGCCGGGCAGAGATGACGCGGAACCATTGCCCCTGTCCGTGTTTCAGGAATCGGAATTTACCGACATCGTGGGGATGGGGAACAAGGAGGGCACATGACAGAGCCAATCGGCAGAACCCTGGTGATCGGCGCCGGGATTTCAGGGATCCGGGCCTCCCTGGATCTGGCCCAGGCAGGCTATCAGGTCCTGCTGCTGGAACACTCGGACCGGGTGGGGGGGCTGTTGACCCAGCTGGACACCCAGTTCCCCACCTCCACCTGCGGCATGTGCCGGATGCTGCCCATGATGGATCGGGACCGGGTGGACCCGCAGTGCCTGCGCCGGGGGCTTTCCCATGATAACCTCGAGATCCGGGTGGCCTCGGACCTGATCTCTCTGGAAGGGGAACCCGGAAATTTCACAGTGTCGTTCATCGATCAGGCCGACGGGGGCCGGAAGGACTGCCCGGTGCTGGTGGTGGATGACGAGAAAATCGTCAGGGATTCCATGAAAGAATGGCTCATGGAAGAGGGATATCCGGTTCAGACGGCGGATTCGGCGGCCGGGGCCCTGGCACTTCTGGAAACAGGGACCTTCATGGTGATGCTCACGGATATCAAGATGCCGGGCATGGACGGGGTCACCCTGTTGACAAGGGCCAAAGAGATCCGGCCGGACCTGGCTGTGGTCATGATGACGGCCTACGCCGCCGTGGATACGGCCGTGGAAGCCATGAAACAGGGGGCACTGGATTACCTGGTCAAACCCTTTGATCCGGATGGCGTTCTCCGGATGGTGGACCGCATATTCAAGGATGCCGTGGCCAAAAACGCCCGCAGGGAAACCGTGAATGCCGTGATCGTGGCAACCGGTGCCGCGTTTTTCCAGCCGGACCAGGGCATCAACCCGTATGGCTATGGCCGGATTCCCGGCGTGGTCACGAACCTGGAATTTGAACGGATGCTCAGCCATGCCGGCCCGGGCGGCATGGATCTGTTGCATCCTGTGACCGGGCGGCCCGTGACCCGGATCGCCTGGTTTCAATGTGTGGGGTCCAGAGATATCCAGACCGGCACCCCGTTCTGTTCTGCCACCTGCTGCATGATTGCCGTGAAGCAGGGCCTGCTGGCGAAAACCATGTATCCCCAGGTGACGGAGGCCTGCGTGTTTTATATGGACCTTCGCACATGGGGAAAGGCATCGGATGCCTATGCCCGGCAGGCGGAAACAGCGGGGGTCCGGTTTGTTCGGGCCCGGGTCCATTCACTGGCCCCGGGCCTCAGAAAAGAAGCGGATGATGCCATCCGGGTGGCCTGGCTGGACCCGTCTGGTGAGCGGAAGGAATCGCTGTTCGATCTGGTGGTCCTGGCACCGGGACAGCATCCGGATGCGTTTCTGACCGGGTTTGCCAAAGATCAGGAACTGGCCGTGGATGACTGGGGATTTGTCCGTCCGGAACCGTTTCTGCCCGCCCACACCAGCCGGCCGGGCATTTTTGCCTGCGGAAGTGCCACCGGACCCAAAGACATTCATGATTCCGTGACCGGGGCCACGGCGGCGGCCCTGTCCGCCATGCAGGTGATGGCCGGGGCCGGCCGGGGCCGGGATTCGGGCCTGGCTTCGGGTCCGGCACCGAATCAGACCACGCATCAGGCCCCGGGCAAGGTGCCGGGCAAGGTGCCGGACCGGGTGCCAGGTCAACCGCCGGGTCAAATTCCGGATCAGACGGCAGGGTCCCATCCCCGGTCCGGAGGGGTCTCCATTTTTCCCGGGGCCCTGGTGATCGGGGGCGGGATTGCGGGCATGACCGCAGCCCTGGCCATTGCGGATCAGGGATTTGAGGTGGATCTGGTGGAACAGACCGGGGAACTCGGGGGAAATCTGGTGTGGCTACAGTCCGGGATCGAAGGGGCCGCCGATTTTCTGGCCCGGCAGATGACTGCGGTCCAGGCCCATGAACGGATCCGGGTCCATACACGCTCCCGCGCGGCAGAGACCCTGGGCCGTCCCGGTCGGTGGGTCACCCGGCTGGCACCGGTCGAGGACCCAACAAACCCGTCCGCACAAGTTCCGGTCCGGCACGGGGTGGTGGTGCTGGCCGTGGGCGGGGCTGAAGCCGGCCCAGCAAAGCCGGATCCCGGCACACCGGATCCGGACCCGGGAACCGGCCTTTATACCCAGCAGCAGTTCCAGCGGTCCCTGGACCGTAATGAAATCGGTACGGAATCGCCCCTCCAGGTGGCCATGATCCAGTGCCACGGCAGCCGGGAACCGGGCCGGGAATACTGTTCCCGGGTCTGCTGCCAGCGGTCCCTGGACCAGGCCCTGCGGTTGAAAGCCCTGAATCCGGACACCCGGGTGGTGATTTTTTACCGGGACATGATGACCCCGGGCCTGGCTGAAGCCGCCTACACCGAAGCCAGAAAAAAAGGGGTGGTGTTTGTGCCTTATACATCCGGGAACGCGCCGGACCTGACACCGGACGACAGCGGATACCGGGTGACCTGGACAGACCCGATCCTGAGGCGGGACATGGAAATGGCGGCAGATTACGTGGTCCTGGCCAAAGGCATCCGGTCCGGCCTGTCCAACGATCTGGCCCGGATGTTCGGGGCCGGTCTGGACCGGTCCGGATTTTTTGACCAGGCCGATATCAAGTGGCGGCCCGTGGAAGCCATCGATCCCCGGGTTTTGGCCTGTGGCATCTGCCTGGAACCCGGCAGCCTTTCCCTGACACTGGTATCGGCCCGGGCCGCAGCCGCCAAAGCGGCCGCCCTTCTGGGCCGGCAGACCTTTTTTCCGGGCCAGGACACGGCCCGGGTCCGGCCGGCGTTCTGCAGCCTGTGCCGGATCTGTATCGATGCGTGCCCGTTCAACGCCCGGTTCATCGATCCGGAAACCCGCACGCTCATGGTGGATCCCCTGGCCTGCCAGGGGTGCGGGATCTGCGCGGCCGCCTGTCCCTCCGGGGCCGCCGTGGTGGCGGACCGGTCTCTGGGACCTATGATGAAAACCATTCATGCCGCATTGAACCCGCCGTTGTAAAGGAGAGGCGTATGCACCTGCCCGACATACATGAAAAACTGGCGACCCGGCCGGACCTGACCCGGACCCTGGCCCAGGTCAGGGAACAAATGGCCACCTGTATCCAGTGCGGAACCTGTTCCGGTTCCTGTCCCAATACCCGGTTCATGGACATGACCCCGAGGCGGATGTGGCGGGCCGTGCTCATGGACCGGGTGGACCAGGTGTTTTCCAGTCAGACGTTCATGCTGTGTGCCAGCTGTTACATGTGTACGCTGCGCTGCCCCCGGGGACTGCCGCTGACCGATGCCATGGCGCAGCTCAAACAGGTGGCGTTCGGCCTGGACCTGGACCGGTTCAGGCGGTCCACCCGGTTCTACCGGGCGTTCATGGACAATATCCGGCAGTACGGCCGGGTCCGGGAAACCGAACTCATGGCCCGGTATTTTCTGGCGGTCAAAGACCCCCGGGTGCCATTGTCCTACACGGGCATGGGGCTGCGGCTGATGGCAAAACACAAACTGCACCCGCATTTTCCCGGCCGGGGGCCGGGCCGGCTGGCGTCTCTGTTTGACCGGGCCGCACAGCAACAGGAGCGATGACATGGACTATCTCTATTATCCGGGCTGCTCCCTGGAAGGCACGGCCAAAGAGTATGACCTTTCCTGCCGGGCACTGTTCGATGCGCTGGGATGCCGTCTGACCGACATCCCGGACTGGACCTGCTGCGGGGCCACGGCGGCCCAGTGTGTGGACTCGTTTCTTTCCGTGGTCCTGCCGGCCCGGAACCTGGCCCTGGCGGAAAAGACGGAGACCGGCCTGGATGTGCTGGTGCCGTGCAGTGCCTGTTACCTGAACCTCAAAAAAGCCAGGCAGGACCTGCTGGCAGGCAGTGACCTGCGGACGCAGGTCAACCAGGTCCTGGCGGAGGAGGACCTGGCCGTCCAGGGCTCGGTGCGGGTCCGGCACCTGCTGGATGTGCTGAGCCGGGACGGGGCCGTGACCCGGGTGGCACAGTTGGCTGAAAACCGCATGAAAGGGATCGTGATCGCCCCTTATTACGGGTGCCAGTGCCTGCGGCCCTTTGCTGCGTTTGATGACCCGGAACAGCCGCATGCCATGGATGCCCTGATCCGGGCCACCGGGGCGGAAGTGCTGTCATGGGACATGGGGGCCGTGTGCTGCGGGGCCTCCACCGCCACCACCAAACCCCAGGTGGGAAAGGAACTGGTGGGCCGGATTCTGGATCAGGCCGGGGATGCCCATGCCGTGGTCACGGTGTGTCCCATGTGCCAGATGAATCTGGAGCGATTTCAGTCCCGGGCGGTGCCGGTCCTGTATCTGCCGCAGTTTCTGGGCTTGGCCCTGGGGCTGTCCGGCAAGTCGCTGGGCTGTGATATGAATCTGTCCGATATCCGGCCGGTGCTGTCCCGGGTGGCTTTATGAAGCGTTTGTTGGATTATTTCCGGCACAGCCTGGTGTTCCGGCTCATTTTCATTGTGAGCCTGACCGTGGTTCTGTCCATCTCCCTGTGGGCCTTTGTCAATGTCCGGAATTTCAAGGCAAGGAACATGGAAACCCATATCGCATCCACGGACCGGCTGAGCAATTCCATCAAACTGGGCACCCATTATGCCATGATGCTCAATTCCCGGGACGACATCAACCAGATTATCAACAACATCGCCCGCCAGCCGGAGATCGAAAACATCCGCATCTACAACAAGGAAGGCCAGATCAAATTCACCAATCAGCCCCAGGAGGTGGAACAGTACGTGGACATCAAGGCCGTGGCCTGTGACATCTGCCATAAAATGGATCCGGCCCCGTCGGAAATTTCTCTGGAAGAGCGGACCCGGATCATCCAGGCCCCGGACGGACACCGGCTTTTAGGCATTGTCCAGCCGATTCGAAACGATCCGGGGTGTGCTGCCAGTGACTGCCATTTCCACCCTGAGAACCAGACCATTTTAGGTGCCCTGGATGTGGTGGTGTCTTTGAAAGAGACCGACGCCCAGGTGGTGAAAATGGAGCAGGGGGTGTTCACCCTGGCGTTTTTCACGATCCTGGTCACCTCGGTCATCATCTTTTTCACCACCCTGTTTTTTGTGAAAAAACCCATTATCAGACTGGTGGAAGGCACCCGCCGGATCGCCGACGGTGATTACGAGGCGAACATCGACATCGGCCAGGCCCGTGAAATTCAGCCCCTGGGCAAAGCGATCCGGCAGATGGGAAAGAAAATAGGCGCCCATCAGGCGGCCCTTAAAAAACAGAAAAACGAATACCAGGCATTGTTTGACAATGCCCCCTGCATGATTGCGGTACAGGACAAGAATTTCCGTCTGATCCGTTACAACCGGGCGTTCAAGGAACGGTTCGATCCCCGGCCCGGCGATTTTTGCTATTCGGTCTATAAGGGGCTGGACCATCGATGCCCGGACTGCCCCGTGGAAAAAACCTTTGCCGACGGTCAGTCCCATTACGGAGAGACCGAAGGGATCGGCCGCAAGGGTCAGAAAAAGCACTGGATCTTCATCACGGCACCCATGCTCGATGAAAACGGCGACATTGTGGCCGGCATGGAAATGAGTATCGACATCACCCGCCGCAGACACCTGGAACAGGACCTGAAAAAATCGGAAGAAAAATATCATGCCATTTTCAACAATATATTCAATCCTGTTTTTGTGGTGGATCAGGCATCGCTTGAGATTCTGGACTGCAATATCAAAGCCGTGGAACTGTATCATGCCGGCGGAAAAACCCTGACAGGAAAACGGTTCAGCGATTTTTTCCCTCAAGAGGATCAGGCGGAAATGATCCGGCAGGTAAAATCCAGAAAGGAGATCTCCAAGGTCAAGCATATCAAGGCGGACGGCCGAAAAATAGATGTGGACATGTGGGTGGCCCCGGCGGAATACACCGGTCAAAACGTGTATCTGATCACCATCAATGACATCACCCAGCGCCTGGAAACCGAACAGCACCTGCTCCATGCCAGCAAAATGGCCACATTGGGCGAGATGTCCACGGGCATTGCCCACGAGTTGAACCAGCCCCTGTCGGTCATCAAATCGTCCGCCAGTTTCTGCCTGAAAAAGATCCAGAACCAGGAACCCATCAGGGAAGAAATCCTGCACAAACTGATCGGAAAAATCGACATCAATGTGGACCGGGCCGACAAAATCATCCAGCACATGCGCCAGTTCGCCAGAAAATCCGATATCCGTCTGGTGCGGACCCGGATCAACGACGTGATCCAGCAGACCTTTGACATGCTCCATCAGCAATTGAAAATCCGGGGCATCCAGGTATTATGGGAGAAAAACGATGCATTGCCTGAAATTCTGGCCGATCCGGACCGCCTGGAACAGGTGTTCATCAACCTGGTGATGAATGCCAGGGATGCCATCGAAGCCAAATGGGACGACCGTGGACACGGAGATGACGGCAAAGACCGGATTGTCATTCAAACCTCTGTGGCGGATGGCAAAGTGATCGTCAAGGTGAGCGATACCGGGATCGGCATCCGGAAAGAGGCAAAAGACCGCCTGTTCGAACCGTTTTTCACCACCAAGGAGGTGGGCAAGGGCACGGGCCTGGGCCTGTCCATCTCCTACGGCATCGTCAAGGACTGCAATGGGGATATCCAGGCGGGCACGACCCCGGACGGCGGGGCCGAATTCACCCTGGTGTTTCCGGTTCCCGAAGAAACGGACGAGGACATCGACGACTATGCCTGAAAGGAGGCGTTCATGGACAAGACACCCTTCACCATTCTGATTGTGGACGATGAAGTGGATATCAGAGAGGTGCTTGAGATCGCGCTCATGGACATGGGGCATGAGGTGCTCCTGGCCCCGGACGGCAAAAAAGCCCTGGAACTGTTTGACAAGCACCATCCGGCCATTGTGATCACGGATATCAAGATGCCGGTCATGGGGGGCATCGACCTGCTTAAACAGGTGAAACGCCGGTCTCCGGACACCCCGGTCATTATGATCACTGGCCACGGGGACATGGACCTCACCATTGCCAGCCTGAAATTCGGGGCCGCAGATTTCATCACCAAGCCCGTGAACGTGGATATCCTGGAACTGGCCGTGACCAAGGCGGCGGACCATCTCATCGCCCAGCAGAAACTGGTGGAATACACCCAGAAACTGGAACTGCTGGTCCTGGAAAAATCCAAGCTCTCGGATCATCTGTCTTCCCTGGGCCTGATGCTGGGCACGGTCTCCCACAACATCAAGGGGCTTCTCACCAATTTGGACGGGGGCCTGTTCGTGGCCCGGTCCGGCCTGAAAAAAAAGAATTTCAACGATGTCTCCGAAGGGCTGGACCTGCTGTCCCAGGCCGTGGACAAGGTCAAGCAGATGATCATGGACATCCTTTTGTATTCCAAGGAACGGCCCATGGATATCCAGTCCGTGCCCCTGGACCGGTTTGTCAAAGATATCCGGGAAACCATGAAAATGAAACTGGCCGGCCATGCCATTGATTTTCAGGTGGTGTCGGACAACGCCCCGGCGGCCCTGAATCTGGACCCGTCTTCCATGATGTCCGCGCTGGTGAACATGCTGGACAATGCCGTGGATGCCTGTGTGGAGGACAAGGACCGGACTGATCACTTCATCCGCCTGACCATCGAAGAAAAGGGCGGTCAGCTGGTGATCCGTATCCAGGATGATGGGTGCGGCATGGACGTGGAAACCAAGGCCAGGATCTTTGATCTTTTCTTTTCCTCCAAACAGGTCAAGGGCACGGGATTCGGCCTGTTCATCGCGCGAAACATCATCGCCCAGCACCAGGGCACCATCACCGTGGAATCGGTGAAACGCCACGGCACCACTTTCACGATTTTTCTGCCGATGAAGATTTTGCCGGGCCAGGGGGTGTGAACGGCGTTCAAAGGGTCAGGCAAGAGAAAACAAAGTCTGGACGCAGTATATACCTTGTTATTTCGGAATAAATATCCTATATTGCAAGGTATGATTTTTCGATGGATAACAAATGACATAAAAAGGAAAATGGGGCAGGTGCCTGCAGTCGCTCTGCTTGGCGCCCGTCAGGTGGGAAAAACCACCCTTGCCAAAACCACCGCAAAAGAAATGGATTCCATCTACCTCTTCCATGGATTTGATGCGTCAATCATCTGAAAGCCTTGCGGGCCGGATCAGTTACCTGTACATGAGCGGGCTGAACATCATTGAAACCGGCAGTGAAAGCGAAACAATAAATAAGCTGTGGGTTCGAGGTGGTTTTCCCGAAAGCTATCTGGCGGCAGATGACACCATCGCCATGGACTGGCTGGAGGATCTGATCCGCACCTATCTTGAAAGGGACCTTCCACAGCTGGGGTTTCGTGTGCCGGCAACCCGGATGCGCCGCCTGTGGACCATGCTGGCGCATTTGCAGGGAGAACCGGTGAATTATTCAAAGCTGGGGGCAAATCTTGAAATCGATGGCAAAACGGTGAGCCATTATATCGATATACTTTCGGATCTGCTGCTGGTGAGACGTCTGGAGCCATGGCATGCCAATGTCAAAAAACGGCTGATCAAAACGCCGCGGTTCTACGTCCGGGACAGCGGCATTTTGCACCGGCTGCTTGGCATCAACCAGTATGATGCCCTGCTCTCCAATCCGATCCTTGGCAAAAGCTGGGAAGGCTTTGTGGTGGAAAATATCCATTCGGTATTGCCCCTTCGTGCGGAGACCTGTTTTTACCGCACCGCAGCAGGGGCGGAAATTGACTTGGTTATCAAAATGCCGTCCTCAGACATCTGGGCCGTGGAAATAAAATTTGGCACCGCTCCCAAACTGGGTAAACATTACAGTAAAATCTGCGATGATGTGGGCGCCACCCGGAAATACGTTATCTACGGCGGCAGTGACGAATTTCCTGTCAGCAGGGATGTCACTGTCATCTCTTTGCCTCGGTTCATGAAAAAACTTGAAGCGTTTTGAAAAAGATTCAAATGAAAGTATTGCCTCCGGAGGAATTACACCACTTTTGTCTTGTGAAGCGCAATCCTGGAAACCGGCAATGCCGCCAGCCCCTTTTCCTGTTTGACAGACAGTCCGGCAGTTCTTAATCTATGCCCCGTTACCAACCGATAATTTTTATGGAGATTCAAATGAACGTCGTCATTTTAGAAGGAAGTGCCAGAAAAAAAGGAAACACCGACAGGGTCCTGACCTGGGTGGAAGAAGAGTTACAGACGCTCGGCCATGACGTGGCGCGCATTTACCTGCATTCAAAAAATTTAAAAGGGTGCATGGGATGCGGCAAGTGCAAGGAAAAGGCTGTACCCACCGGATGTATTCAAAAAGATGATATGCCCGAAGTCATGGAAAAAGTGGTGGGGTCGCAATTGACCATTTTCAGCTCTCCCCTCTATTTCTGGGGATTCTCCGCCCAGATAAAAGCGGTGATCGACCGGACGTACAGTCTTTATACCAACGCCAACCAGCCGGATCATGCCTCTCTGGTGGAAGGACAGCGCCAGGCACTGGTGGCCACGGGTGCCGGCGGATTTGATGAAAATGCGGAGGGCATGATCGATGCGTTCAGCCGGATGCAGAAATACCACAAGGCGGTGAATGCCGGCACATTGTTTATCGGTTCCTGCACCACCCCCGATGCCATGGACGATACAATCCGCCGGAAAGCCGTGGATTTTGCCAGAAAGATCGTGTCCTGAAGCAGGATGCAGTGAAAACATCCCGAACCTCCCAATGATGGATGACCTTGACGGTCGCTGCGGTATGTTCTATAGTTTCGGGTGTATTGACCGGGCATACAGTGTACCAACCGGCTTGTCTGGCACGAACATTGCCGCAACTGACGGTACCGGTCACCCATCCACCTGACAAAAGGAGTACCCATGGCCATAGACCCCAGTATCAATATCCTGCTTGTTGAAGACGCCGGCACCATGCGCAAGATGGAAGCCAAAATCCTGGGACAGGTCGGTTTTACCCATATTGTGGAAGCGGTGGACGGCCGGGATGCCGTGGCAAAACTGGAAGCCGGGGAAGAGGCCGGGCTGGTGATCAGCGACTGGTCCATGCCCAATATGGACGGTATGGAACTGTTGCAGTGGCTCCGCAGCCGGGAAAAATTCAAGGATATTCCGTTCCTGATGGCCACCGGTCACGGTGACAAGGAATATGTGGCAAAGGCCATTGAAGCCGGCGCCAGCGGGGTGGTGGCCAAGCCTTTCACCCCGCCCGAACTCAAAAGCGCCATCGAAAAGGCCTTCGGCATGGAGCAGGAGGAGACACCCGGGAAAGAAGACGGCCCCAGAGTTTCCAAAGAAGGCAGGGTCCATCTCAAGCTGGCCCATATCCAGATCACCGACCATCTGGCCCTGGGGGTGCTCAAGCACTGGCTTGACACCGGCCGGGAAACACCGGCCCATTTTACCCTGGAAACCAGGTGCATGGGCAGCTGGAACCCGGTCCAGAAGGCACTGGAAAACGCCGAGGTGGACGGTGCTTTTATTCTGGCTCCGGCGGCCATGGATCTGTTCAACTATCAGGTGCCCCTGAAACTGGTGCTCTTTGCCCACCGCAACGGCAGCATCTGCGTGCGCAACAGCCAGGGCAAATACATCAAGCCTTTTCAGCAGTTTTTCAAACACAAGACCTTTTACATCCCGCATAAAATGTCCATCCACAACATGCTGGCCCACATGTATTTTACCCAGATGGGACTGAAACCCGGGGTGGCCGGCAATGAGGCGGTGAATGTGCTGTTCGACGTGGCCCCGCCGGTGGCCATGCCCCAGTTTTTAAAAGACAATCCCGAGGCCAGCGGTTTTCTGGTGGCCGAGCCCATCGGCAGCCGTGCCATTGCCGCCGGCATTGCTGAAAAGCAGTTTCTTTCCAGCGAAATCTGGGAACATCACCCGTGCTGTGTGGTGGTTTTCCGGGATGAGATCATTAACCAATATGCGGAGGTGGTCCAGGAGTTCACCGATCTGGTGGTCAAGGCCGGCCGCTTCATCAAGCAGGATATCGCCCGGTCTGCCCAGATCGCGGTCGACTTTCTCGATCCGGAAAAAAGCATCGGCCTGGAACCGGCCCTGCTCAAAAATGTACTTTCCGACCCCGCCGGCATCGTTTACGATGATCTTTACCCGGTGAAGGAAGACCTGGAAACCATTCAGGATTACATGGTCAAAAAAATGGGAATCGGCCGGACTATCGACCTCAATGCCTTTATCGATTCCCGTTTTGCCGGCAAGGCCTGCGGCATCGACCGCCGGTCCGCCGCAGGGGAAGATGTCCAGCGAAGCGGGGCACTGAATCTGCAGGATTTCAAGGAAAAACATCAGCTCACCAGCCGGGAAGGCAAATACCTGATCTTCAGCCTGGGCAGTGAACTATACGGCATCGGCATCCTGGATATCAAAGAGATCATCGGCCTGATGGAAATTCACGAACTGCCCCGCATGCCGTCCTTTTTTAAAGGGGTGATCAACCTGCGCAACCGCGTGATTCCGGTAATGGATCTGCGACTGAAATTCGGCATGGAACAGGCTGCCTACAATGAGCGAACCTGTATCATCATTGTGGAAATCTCCGGGGTCCGCGGCTCCACCATGACCGGCGTCATCGTCGATTCCGTCTCGGAGGTGGTCAATGTGAAAGACGATCAGGTGGAAGACGCCCCTTCCTTCGGCACGGGTATGGACCAGACCATGATCCTGGGCATGGCCAAACTCAAGCAAGGGGTAACCATTCTGCTGGACATCGACCGCCTGATGAACACCCGTGAGGTGGTGGCACTGGGCGCCGTCGAGGAGACATTGTAATCCCCTTTTTTTCAGTTTTTGAAGTCATTTTTGTGTGTACGGCAGACACAACCTGAAAAGGGATCCTGTATGAAAGAAAACCCCACCTGTGAAGAACTGAAAAGACAGGTCCAGGGCCTGAAAAAAAAGCTGCGCAATGCCCGGTCCCTGACCGAAGAAATCATGACATACATGACCGAAGGCCTTGTCCTGACAGATCCCCGGGGGACGATTACATTCATCAATCAGCGGTTGTCGGAGATGCTGGGATATCCGCCGGAACAGATCATCGGGAAGTGCTGGCTGGACATGGTGCCGCCTGAACAGCGGGCCCTTGCGAGGGACGCGGAAGCCAGGCGTGCGTCAGGTCATATCGACCGGTATGAAATTGTACTGCGGCGCAAAGATGGGTATAAGTTTCCGGTGATGATCGGGGCCGGTCCCCGGTTTGACAGACTAAGCGGTGCGTTCGTCGGTACCATGGGGGTGGTGACCGACATCACCGAGCGCCGGCAGGCCGAAGATGAACTCCGGAAGTATGAATGGCTTGTCGAGAAGGAACTGCCGCCGGATGATACGGGTGATCCGGCATTTGAAACAGTATATGGCGATGTCACGGAACTGAACACCTCCCGGCTTATCCTGGACGGGGTCGGAAAAGAAGATCTTGAAGAGATGGCCTGGGATGTCATGGCGCTGCTGGATACGTCCCTTGCCGTCTATGAAGCCAACGGCGACTATGCATATGGGACATTCAGATCTTCCTGGTGTCAGTTTATGGACACGGCGTCCTTTCATTTGTGCGGCACAAACGATGTTGAAAAAGCGCTTTCCTGCGGCAAATGGCTGTGCCATGACAATTGCTGGAATGACTCGGCCAAAACAGCCATGACCTCCGGAGAGCCCACCGATATTGAATGCGCCGGCGGGATCCGGCTGTATGCCGTGCCTGTTTTTGCCGGAACAAACGTCATCGGTTCCGTCAATATCGGATATGGGAACCCGCCCCAGGACAATGATGCCCTGTTGCGGTTGTCTGAAAAATACCATATTGATTTGGATCAGCTGCGTGCCAGAGCAAAGGCTTATAAACCCAGGCCGGACTTTATCATCGAACTGGGAAAAAAACGGTGCCAGCACATGGCCCGGTTGATCGGAAAAATCATCGAGCGCCGGAACGCGGAAGAATCGAGACAAAAATATCAGGAAGACCTTGAAAAACGCAATCATTTCATCCAGACGATTCTGGACAATCTGCCCATCGGGCTGGCCGTCAATTTGATTGATAAAGGACAGGCCATCTACATCAACAAAAAGATCGAGCAGATATACGGCTGGCCCGGGGAGCTGATCAAAGACTTGGAAACGTTTTTCAACAGGGTGTACCCGGACCCGGAATACCGGGAAAAAATCATGACCCGGGTTCTGGCGGACATTGCGTCCGGCGATCCGGAGAAAATGGCCTGGGACGGGGTGGAAATTACCCGGCAGGATGGTGAAAAACGGGTGATTTCCGCCAAAAACATTCCGTTGCATGAACAGAACCTCATGATTTCCACGGTTCAGGATGTCACGGAAAACACAAGGCTTCAAAATCAGCTGCTCCAGGCCCGGAAAATGGAATCCGTGGGGCGGCTGGCCGGCGGCATTGCCCATGATTTCAACAACATGCTGGGGGTGATCCTGGGGCATGTGGAGTTCATTCTGGAGAAGATCGGGGAACATCACGATCTGTCGGCCAGCCTGAAAGAGATTCAGATTGCGGCCCAGCGCTCGGCAGATCTTACAAAGCAGCTGCTGACCTTTGCCAGAAAACAGATCATTTCCCCCAGGCCCCTGGATTTGAATGATACCGTGGAAAGCATGCTGAATATGTTGCGCCGGCTCATCGGGGAAGAGATCGATCTGGTATGGAAACCGAGTGCCCATCCATGGGTGGTGAAAATGGACCCGTCCCAGATCGACCAGATTCTTGTGAATTTGTGTATCAATGCCAGGGACGCTATTGCCGGCATTGGCAGGCTCACCATGGAAACCGGAAGAAAAACGTTTGATGACGACTATTGCCGGAGAACCCCCGGTTTCATTCCCGGAGATTATGCGCTGCTGTCAGTGAGTGACAATGGCTGCGGCATGGACAAGGAAACTCTGAAAAACCTGTTCGAACCGTTTTTCACCACCAAGGAGGTGGGGCAGGGCACCGGCCTGGGGCTGGCAACCGTTTATGGCATCGTGAAGCAGAACAGCGGGTTCATCAATGTGTACAGTGAACCCGGGCAGGGGAGCACTTTTAATATCTATCTGCCCCGGCTTGTGGAAAGAGGTGAAAATGCCAGCGATATTCCCATTGTAAAAAATGTTTCCGGCGGCACTGAAACCATCCTGCTGGTGGAGGATGAATCCGCCATTCTCAGAATGACCTGCATGATGCTGGAACAAAAAGGGTATACGGTGCTGTCTGCCGCGGCACCGTCAGAAGCCGTGGAAAAAGCCGGGACCCATTCCGGCACCATTGATCTGCTTCTAAGCGACGTGGTGCTGCCGGAGATGAGCGGCCGGGATCTGGCCGGACAGATCGCCGGTCTTAATCCCGGCATCCGGGTGCTGTTCATGTCCGGGTATACCGCTGATGTCATCGCCCATCAGGGGATCCTGGACGACGGGGTGGCATTCATTCAGAAACCGTTTTCAATGAACGATCTGGTGGAAAAAGTGCGGGAAGTCCTGGATGACATCCCGGAATAACGGCCGGGATCTGCTGGGAACAGCGATCCTTTCTCTTTGACGACATGTCCATTCTGTAACAGGGTGTTACAATTTGACCTGTGACATTTTGTTACGTCACAGGGTTTCCCGCTTCTTTTCTTGAACATTTCCCTGATCAAATTTTTGGAGAGATATCGTTAAATTCTTTGTTTACAAGGGTTTCCGAATTTGTGACATGGGCTGACTGTCTGTGGCATGGATATTGTAATTTGCTTTTTCAACTGTATCTGACGTCATGTGCTGATTAATTGAGAAGACATGGAATGAAAAAAGCGAATATCCTTGTTGTCGATGATGAAGAAAGCATCCGGTTCGTTCTTGACACCATCCTTTCCAGTGAGGGGTATGCGGTCCGGACATCCCGGAATCTGTCCAAAGCGCGGGAGATGATTTCAAAAAGCGACTTTGATGTCGCCATCGTGGACAGGATCCTGCGGGATGGGGAAGACGGCATCGACCTGCTGCCGGAACTTCAAGCGGCTCAGCCCTTCTGCCAGGCCATCCTGATCTCTGCGTATCCGTCTTATGAGTCCGCGGCCCGGGCCATGAACTGGAATGCGGCGGCATATCTCTCAAAACCACTGGAAAAGGCGATCATCCTGGAAACGGTAAACCGGACGTCGGCCCGTGCCTGGATGATGCGGCAGCAGCTGATCCAGAAGAACCGCATGCAAGCCGTGGCTGCCCTGACCAGCGGGATGGTTCATGATTTTGGCAATGTCCTGCACATCATCATGGCGAATCTTGAACTGGCACTGGATGGCGGCGAAGGATCCGGGTCTGCCACAGCCAGGATGAACCAAGCCCATGACGCGGCCCGTCGGGGCGAAACAATGATCCGGCGGCTTCTGGACATGGGACGAACCGGGGAACAGGAGAGAGATACCAAAATCACGGTGAACGTCAACCATGAAATCCGTCGGCTCGAACCGGTTTTGCAGGATGTTCTGAGAGCGAAAGCCATCGAGCTGGAAATCAGGCTCGGCCATGATGTAAAACCGGTTGTCATGGATCCCGGGCATCTGGAACAGGTGCTGTTGAACCTGTGCATCAACGCCCGGGATGCCATTATGGAGAGGAAAAATAGCTCCCATGCCGGCCCGGACCTGAACACCAGAAAATCAATTAAAATTGAAACCTTTCTGGTGCCGGTGGATGACCGATGCCGGGATGATGCGGAAGGCCATCCAGGCTCGAGCAGCCATGTCCGGATAGATGTGTCAGATACCGGCTGCGGGATCCCAAAGGAGATTCAGTCCCGGGTTTTTGACCCGTTTTTCAGCACCAAGGAGAAACAGAGCGGCAGCGGCCTGGGGCTTTTTATGACCCGTACGCTCGTCAAACGCTATGGAGGAGATATTTTTATTTCCGAAAGAGAACAGAGTTCGGGAACAACCTTTACGATTCTTTTGCCGGAATGGAAAGAAACGGCAAAAGGATACAGGTCACTGACAAGGCAGTGAGCATTAAAAATGTGAATCGTTCAAACAGGCTGTTTAATTTTTTGAATTGAATATGAGGAGAGAGTGAAAGTGTTCAAGAACATGAAAGTAGGCACCAAAATTGCCGGTGGGTTTGGGATCGCCCTTGTTTTAACCATTATCATCGGTGGCATCAGTATTTATAACATCAGTAACATCGGCAGCATCGTCAACCGCCTGGCCACCCAGGATATCCCGGAAACATCGGCTGTCATGGAAACGGAACGGGCCATGTGGCACACCCATGTCCTGTCCTATGAATTTGATAACAATCTGGATGAACAGAGCAAAAATGCGTGGTTTGATCAGCGGGACATGATCGAAAAAGGCGTGGAAAAGATCATTCCCATTGCCTCGGCCCTGGGTCATGACCAAACCCTGGCAATGGCCAATAACATCAGGACCATGCATGAGGAGTATGCCCAGATCGGTGAGGCGTATACGGCCCTGGCCCTGAAAAATATTGAAATCAGAAAACAGATGGATGTCGAGGCCCTGGCGGTCGGCCGGCAATGGGCAGACTTTATCGACGGGCAGAACAAAAAAATGGAATCCACTGTGGCCGGCCGGAATTTTGACGACCTGGTCACCCGGGCCGTGAAGGTGAAAAATTCCCACGAAGCCATTGATATATTCAATGAAGCCAGGAAAAACCAGTTCCAGTTCATGATCACTCTGGATCCGGAAAAGGCAAAGCTTCTGAAAACGGATATTGAAAAGTTGAAACAGCTGACCGAGGATCAGATCAAATATTCGGAAGATTCGGCCGATAAAGAACGGGCAAAAACCGCGTTTGACCATACGGCCGTCTATGCGGAACTGATGGAAGAATGGATCGAAAACAGGCAGCGGCAGTCGGATCTTCTGGCCCGCTCCGATGCCAAGGCCATGGAGATCATCGAGCTGACCTCGGCCATTGCAGACCGGTCGGATAAGGCATCTTATGATATGGGCCTGGCAACGGTCGGACTGGTGTCCAATGTCAAATGGCTGCTGTTTGCGGTTCTGGGAGGCGCGGTGCTCATCGGCGTGTTGATGTCCTTTTTCATCACCCGGGGGATCACCAGGCCGCTGAATCATGTGATTGACGGCCTGAGTGACGGGGCCGGACAAGTCACCGCCGCTGCAGGCCAGGTGTCTTCATCCAGCCAGTCCCTGGCCGAAGGCGCTTCCGAACAGGCCGCCTCCATCGAGGAGACCTCTTCCTCCATGGAAGAGATGTCGGCCATGACCCAGAAAAATGCGGAAAATGCGGTCCAGGCCGACAGCCTGATGCAGGAATCCAGCCAGGTGGTGTCAAAGGCCAATGCATCCATGGGCCAGTTGATCCTTTCCATGGAAGATATTTCAAGGGCCAGCGATGAAACCTCCAAAATTATCAAAACCATCGATGAGATCGCGTTTCAGACCAACCTCCTGGCCTTGAACGCCGCCGTCGAAGCGGCCAGGGCCGGAGAAGCCGGGGCCGGGTTCGCCGTGGTGGCGGACGAGGTCAGAAATCTTGCCATGCGGGCCGCGGAGGCGGCAAAGAACACCGCCCGGATGATCGAAGGAACGGTCAAAAAGGTCGCGGACGGGTCGGAACTGGTGTCTGTCACCAACAAGGCATTTGAACAGGTTGCCAGAAGCACGGCCCGGGTGGGAGAACTGGTGGCGGAAATTGCCGCGGCATCAAAGGAACAGTCCGGCGGCATCGATCAGGTCAACACGGCCGTGTCGGAAATGGACAAGGTGGTCCAGCAGAATGCCGCCTCTGCCGAAGAGTCCGCTTCCGCAGCCGAAGAGATGAGTGCCCAGGCCGAACAGCTCATGGCGTATGTTTCCGATCTGGTCGGGCTTGTCGCCGGCAGCAATGCCGGTGCGGCCCGGTCGGTTTCGGTCAGAAAACAGAAACCTGTCCATTCAGTACCGGCAAGGGCTTCAAAGAGAGCAGGTCACAGGCAGCTTCCCCTGCTTCATAAAAATGAAATCCGGCCTGACCAGTCCCTTTTGTCTGGAAATGACGATGATTTTAAAGCGTTTTAACACCAGAATGCCAAAAGAATCAGACAGATAATCACCAGAGGTTTGCCCTCAACCATTCCTTGATTTCTCGGGGATGGTTGAGGGCTTTACACCATGATTTTTGACGGTAAATGGGGTTTGGGCCTGGCGGCTCTTCTGATGACAGTCCTGGCAGTGTCATGGAGTATCGCCCAAAAAGGATTCCGTCTTTTTTTGACGTCCATGGCGATGCAGATCCGGCGATTACAGAGACAAAAAGCAGGACATGGGGCTCTGACGGTATCTGACACCTCTTATCGGCCTGAAATCGAAGAGGAACTCAGACTGCACACTGAAATCGTGAATCACATGGTTCAGGGGGTCCATTTGACCGACTGCCGGACCATGAAGATCGTGTATGCCCATCCGACCATTGAAAAAATGTTCGGATATCAACCCGGAGAACTGACCGGCCTGCCTGTCAGCATACTGAACGCCCATACCGGCAAACCGCCGGAAGAAACCGCTTCTGAAATCCTTGAGGCTTTGAAAACGCATGGCGTCTGGACCGGTGAAATCCTCAACCGGAAAAAGAACGGAGAAACCTTCTGGTCCCATGCCGGGATCACGTCATTTACGAGTACCCGGTTCGGTGACGTGTGGATCAGTCTGCATGAAGACATCTCCTGCCGGAAAACCCTGTCAAAGGCTTTGGAAGAACAGGGCAAAGAGTATGACATCCTGGTGAACAGCATGGGGGACGGGCTGGTGAAACTGGACGCTGACTGGCGGATAATATCTGCAAACCGGAAATTTGCCGCCATGGCCGATCGACATCCGGAATCGATTCCCGGAACCTTGTTTTTGAATCTGATCCATCCTGAAGACCGCTCTGCTTTTGAAAACCGGCTCAGAGGAAGAAAAAAAGGCCGGTCCTTTCCTTTTGAAACGGTCACGATGCTGGCGCGTCCGGATGGCCAATTCATCAATGTCCGGATCTCCTCCATTCCTTTTTTCGATAAAGACGGCAGGTATGAGGGCGGCATCGGGATCGTGTCCGATATCACGGACCTGATCCGGCAGCAGAAAAAACTGGCGTCTCTGGTCAAGGAAAAGGATCTGTTGCTGCGGGAGGTTCACCACCGGGTGAAAAACAATCTGGCGGTGATTACCAGCCTGTTGAACCTTCAGGCAGACGGACTGCCGGAGGATCAACGCCAGCCCCTGATTGAAAGCCGGAACCGTGTCAGGGCCATGGCTCTTGTCCATGAAACCCTTTATCGGCATGAAGATCTGTCCAAACTCTCCCTGGAAGAATATGTTCACTCTCTGGTGGAAAACCTCATGGCCCTTCATCGGGATGCCCGGTCCCGGATTGCGGTTCACATCCAGATCCAGGATATCACCCTCAAACTCAGTGAGGGCATTTCCTGCGGTCTGGTGCTCAATGAACTGACTTCCAATGCCCTGAAACACGCGTTTCCGGGAGACCGGCAAGGCGTCATAACGATATCCGCACAGTCTGTCAAAGACACGCATATCCGTCTGAGCATCCAGGACAACGGGGTGGGCATGGCGCAAACCGGAAGCGTTGGAAAAAAGGAAGATGGTTTGGGGCTTGACATTGTCCGCCTGCTGGCTGAAAATCAACTGGAAGGCACCATGGATATCGTTGATGAGAATGGTGTCAGGATCGAAATTGAATGGGAAACACAGGAAAACAATGACTGAGCCTCCAGCCACGCTTTCTGACTGTGATGACCGTGACAACTGCCCCCCCGGTGAATGCAGGATTCTGATTGTTGAAGACGAGATCCTGATTGCGGAAGACATTCGGAAAAGCCTGGCCCGGCTGGGGTATCCCATCACGGATATGGTGACTTCCGGCAAGAAAGCGCTGGACAGTATTCAGACCCATCCTCCCCATGTGGTGCTTATGGATATCACCCTGAAAGGCAGGATGACCGGAATCGAGACTGCTCAAAAAATAAAAGACCGGTGGCATATCCCGGTGATCTATACCACTGCCAGCGAAGATGATGCAACCGTGATTCTTGCTGCAAAATCCGACCCGGCGGCGTATCTGATCAAACCCGTCGGTATCCGGGAATTGAAAGCAGCCATCGAACTGGCAGTCTGCCGGGCCCTGATGGAAAAACGATTGCGGAAAGCCAATGAAACCCTGGAAAAAAAGGTGGCTGAACGCACCGGAGAGCTCGAGGCGATCAACCGGCAGCTGACAAAGGAGATTCAGGAGCACCAAACCACCCAGGCGGAACTGATCCGGGCCCGGCAGCGCCTGGAGGACGCCCAGAAAATAGCCTGTCTCGGCCACTGGGAATGGGATATGGCAACCCGGTCGGCGGTATGGTCCACAGAGGTGTACCGGATCTGCCAGGTGGACCCGTGTGTTTTCAAGCCGTCCTATGAGGCGTTTTTGCAAATGGTTGTGCCCGGGGAACGGGACAGGGTGAAAAAAGGGATCGATCAGGCATGGCGTAAAAAGGAAAATTATGAAATCAGGCACGGCATTGTCCGGCCGGACGGAAGCACGCGCAGGGTGTTGCAAAAAGGGGGCGTTCACTTTGACCCGTCAGGTGCCCCGGCAGGGATGCTGGGCACGGTTCAGGACATAACGGACCAGTATGACATCGAACTAAAAATCCGCCGGAAAGTGTCGGAACTGAGCGTGTTCAACCAACTGGTCCGGTCCGGGGTGGGGCAGCAGGATATCGGGACCACACTGAAGATCATCTTCAGTCACCTGTTTGATTTTATCAAACCGGACCTGGTGGTCATCTATTTTGTCAAAAACAACCGCCTGGTGTTTCAGGGCAAATCCGGCAGTGACAATGTCATCAGTTTCCCGGCCAGTGCAACGGTGAAAATCGGGGAATGCCTGTGCGGACAGGTTGTTTCGAGGATGTCTCCGATATTTTCACTGGACATTCATTCCGATCCCCGCTGTGTGTTGAATCATTGTAAAAAGTCCGGCATCACCTCTTTTGCCGGACTGCCCCTGAAGACCGGAGAAAAGACCATCGGCGTGCTGGGACTGGGGTCTGTTTCCAAGCGGAATTTTGCCGGGGAAAAATCTTTCTTGACCGCGTTTGCCAACCAGGCCGGGGTCATTGTCCAGAATACCCTTTTAAAAAAAAGAGTCAGCAACCAGGTGACTGTACTGCGCAATCAGATCCGCAAGATCAAAAAAGGGGAGGAACAGGTCGGAAAAAGCAAAGCATTGCTCCAGTCGGTTGTGGACGGAATACCTGAACCGTTGATTCTGATCGATCACCAGTGGAAGGTTCACCTGCTGAACCGGGAGGCGGCCCTGTATCTGGGTGTCCCACTCAAGGAAACCGTCGGCAAAAAGACCCTGCCCCAAGTGTTTCTGGAAAAGGGATGTCCCGATCCAATGGAAGCAGTAAAAATCAGCGATATGGACCGTTCCGTGTCTTTTGAAACAAACGGATGGGTCAATCCGGCCCGGATTGAAAAGGTGTCTTTCCATCCGGTCAGGGAAGAGGCATCGGACGCGCCCATGGTGATCCTCCACATCAAGGACATCACGGAAAAAAAACAGATGGAAAAACAGATGGTCCAGAAAGAAAAACTCGGTGCACTGGGCCAGCTGGCCGCAGGCGTGGCCCATGAAATCAACAACCCCATTATGGGAATCATCAATTACGCACAGATCATCATCGATGATGACTGTCAAAATGAACTGCATGTCCAGATCCTTCAAAACATCATGAAAGAAGGCAGGCGGATCGCCGGGATCGTGAAAAGCCTGTTGTCCTTTGCCAGGCCTGTTTCCGAAGACAACTATGCACCGGTTGAAATCAAGCCGGTTCTGAACGATATCCAGAGTCTGGTGAACAGCCAGATACGCAAACACAACATGGTTTTCGAAGTGGTGGTCGATGACTCCCTGCCGCCAGTACTGGGCAGTGCCCAGGAACTGCAACAGGTGTTTCTGAATTTTGTCACCAACTCGATCTATGCCATACAGAAAAAAGAGAATTCAGAAACAGACCCCGGACGGATCACCGTCACATGTGACACGGTTTCGTCGCAGGCGGTACAACTGGTCCGAATCACCTTCCATGACAACGGCATCGGTATCCCAAAGCATCTGATCGACAAAATCTATGACCCGTTTTTCACCACCAAACCCCCGGAACAGGGCACAGGCCTTGGATTGAGCATCACCCACGGCATCGTGAAAAATCACGGCGGCACCATTGCCGTGGAAAGCCGCCAGGGCCGGTATACCCAGTTCACCATTTTCCTGCCTGCAGCCCCCGTGTCGGCGGATTCGGAGTAAAACAGATGGAAAAGACCGTTTTGATCGTTGATGATGAAGAAAGTATCCGGTTCGCATTTAAATCCTTTCTTTCCCGGCAGAACCACACGGTGTTCGAAGCACCGGATTTCAACCGGGCCCTGGAGATGATTTCTTCGCAGCCCATGGATGTCGTTTTTTCGGATATCGTGCTCAATGAATACAGCGGGATCGACCTGCTCCGCCATGTCAAAGAGCAAAAGCTGGACTGCATTGTCATCATGATCACGGGACAGCCGGATGTGGAAACCGCATGCCAGGCGGTCCGATTGGGGGCGTTTGATTACCTGGTGAAACCGATTGACAAGGAGATGATCCTGAAAACCGCAAAAATGGCGTTTGATTTCAAGGCGCTCAGGGATGAAAAGATCAGAATCCGGAAAGAAAACGTCCATATCCGGACAAATCTCGAAGCCGTGTTCAGGAGCGTGAATGAAGGGATCATCTCTTTGGACAATGAAGGCAACATCGTGAACGCCAACAGTCGAATGGCGGATCTGTCCGGTATTCCCGCAAATGAACTGAAGGACAAACATCTGAGAGACATCCGGCAGCGGTCCCCTCTGTTCGACTCGGAACCGTTCAAAGCGATCCTTGGAGGACAGAAGCCCCCTTCGTTTCAAACCATTTGCCGCATACCGGATGATGCCAGAGGAGACAAAACACTGGCGCTCAATTCAGCCGCGCTCATGGACAGGGACGGGTCCAGTATCGGTACCGTTGTCACCATCCGTGACGAAACCCGGGTGACTGCATTGGAAAAACAGCTCAAGGAGCGGTACCGGTTTCATAAACTCATCGGTAAAAGCCGGAAAATGCAGCAGATCTACCAGCTGATCGAAAGCCTTTCAAGGGTGGACACCACCGTGCTGATCACCGGAGAGAGCGGGACCGGCAAAGAGCTGGTGGCCGGGGCGATCCATTACAACGGCACCAGGGCGGGCCATCCCTTTGTCTGCCTGAACTGCTCGGCCCTGTCTGAAAACCTGCTGGAAAGCGAACTGTTCGGACACGTCAAAGGGGCATTTACCAGTGCTGTGGGAAACAGGGCCGGCCGGTTCCAAAAGGCCCAGAACGGCTCCATTTTTCTGGATGAAATCGGGGATGTCTCTCCGGCGATTCAACTGAAGCTTCTGCGGGTGCTTCAGGAGAAAAAATTTGAGCGGGTGGGGGATGCCACCCCCATGGACTCCAATGTCCGGGTGATTGCCGCCACCAACAAGGATTTGAAAACCCTGATTCAGAAAGGCCTGTTCCGGGAAGACCTGTTCTACGGTCTGAAAGTGGTTGAAATGCGGATTCCTCCGCTCCGGGAACGATCGGAAGATATCCCGCTTCTTGTTGATCATTTCATCGACCGGTTCAACACCCGATTCAACCGCCGGATCAAAGAGGTCACCCACGAGGTTCTGGATCTGTTCATGAAATACTCATGGCCCGGAAACGTTCGCGAGCTGGAACATGCCATCGAGCATGCATTTGTGCTGTGTCCCGGCCTTACCATCTCCATGGCGCATCTTCCGCTGGACATCGTGCAAAGTCAAAAAAAACCGGAAGGGTGTATCCAAAAGGCTTTTCCTGTTTCCGATGATCAGATTGTGCGTGCTCTGGAAGAGGCCCGCTGGAACAAAACCAGGGCCGCACAGCGTTTGGGCATATGCCGGCAGACACTTTACCGCAGAATGAAAAAAAACAAACTGGTTTGATCGATACAAGACAGGACCTTGATGACTGTGAACCCCACTTATGAACAACTCGTCCAACGGGTCAAGGAATTGGAACAATCCAATTCCGTCGGTGAACCGGCACATGGGTTACTGTGGGGCAGTGAGGAAACATTCAAAAAAATAGCGGATTTTGTTCCGGTCCAGATATCCATCATCGCCCTTGAAGGCGAGACAAAGTATTTATACGTCAACCGGGAATGGGAAAAAATTATCGGCTATTCAAAGGATGAACTGGCAATCGTCAAGCCCATCGACATTGTTCATCCTGAAATGAAGCACACGGTTTTGGAAAATGCTCAAAAGCGCCTGAGCGGACACAATGCCCCTGACCGGTATGAGTTAAAGGTGGTGACAAAATCCGGAGATACCCGGATGCTGGATTTTTCTGCCATCCCGGTGGTGATTGAAGAACAAAAAGCGGTTTTGACCACCGCCGTTGACATTACCGAGCAAAAGCGGGCGGAAACGCAGCTGCGGGAAAGCAACCACCGGCTGGAATCTTTTTTGCAGGTGAGCCGGCGCATCACCTCTACTTTTTCAAAGAGTGAACTGATGCAGGCGATTGTGGATAACGCGACCCGGGCCATCGGTCTCGGCAGCGGGGCGGTATATCTGCTTTCTGACCATGACACCGTTTATCTGGCTGCCACGGTTCCGCCTCTGCCGGATGGTTTTCCGGAAAAATTCCGGGTGGCGGCCATGGATGATCATCCCCATCTTGCCAAGGCGGCTGCTACGGGCAGGGCTGTTCTCATACCGGACAGCGGGACAGCGGTGCTGACCCCGGCGGAACAGGAAATCCTGCAATTGAGAAACCTGCGCTCCAATCTTTTTCTGCCGATCCGTTTTGCAAACCGCCCCATCGGCGTGCTGATCCTGTCATCCACCACGAAAAAACATGCCTTTACCGACCAGGAGATATCTCTTCTGCAGGGGTTTGCAGACCAGGCAGCCCAGATATTCGAAAACATCAAAAATTTCGAACAGGCCGCCAAACATGCAGAGGAACTGGAGCAGGAGATTGCCGAGCGCAAACAGGCTGAAATGGAACGTGAAAAACTCCAGGGTCAGCTGATCCAGGCCCAGAAAATGGAATCCGTGGGCCGGCTGGCCGGAGGGGTGGCCCATGATTTCAACAACATGCTGGGGGTGATCCTGGGGTATACGGAATTTGCCCTGGGAAAAGTGGATGTAAATTCCGATGTTTCCAGGGATTTGAAAAAAATTCAAAAAGCGGCAAAGCATTCGGCCGAGCTGACCCGGCAGCTGCTGACATTTGCCAGAAAACAGGTCATCTCTCCCAGGCAGCTGGAGTTGAACGACACCGTGGAAAGCATGTTGAGCATGCTGCGCCGGCTCATCGGTGAAGATATCGAACTGGCCTGGCATCCGGGTGCCCATCTGTGGCCGGTGAAAATGGATCCGGCCCAGATCGACCAGATCCTGGCGAATCTGTGTATCAATGCCCGGGATGCGGTCGCGGGTGTGGGCAGGCTTTCCATGGAAACCGGGAATCAGACCTTTGATGCGGCTTACTGCCGGCGTCATCCGGGGTTCGTTGCCGGTGATTTTGTGCGGCTGACGGTCAGTGACAACGGTTGCGGCATGGATAAAACCACATTGGCCCATTTGTTCGAACCGTTTTTCACCACCAAGGAGGTGGGCAAGGGGACCGGCCTGGGGCTTGCTACGGTTTATGGGATCGTCAAACAGAACAACGGGTTCATCAATGTGTACAGCGAACCCGGGCAGGGGGCCACGTTTACCATCTATCTGCCCCGGTTTTTTTCCGATGAGCCCGTTCCCCCGTCAGAACCGGAAAAAACATCCCATTCCGGCGGCACGGAAACCATTCTGCTGGTGGAAGATGAACCCATGATTCTGGAGGTCACCACCGACATGCTTCAGATGCTGGGGTATTCGGTGCTGGCGGCACCTGCACCAGGTGAGGCGATCCGTCTGGCCCAAAATCATGCCGGCCCCATCGACCTGCTCATGAGTGATGTGGTGATGCCGGAAATGAACGGCCGGGACCTGGCGCAAACAGTTACCGGGATTTATCCGGGTATCGGATTGCTGTTCATGTCCGGGTATACCGCCGATGTCATCGCCCATCAAGGCGTGCTGGAGGACGGGGTCGCGTTTATCCAGAAACCGTTTTCCATGGCGTTTCTGGCGGAAAAAGTGCGGGAGGTGCTGGACAGGGTTTAGCAAAAATTCACCAATCATCATTAATCTTTTAAGAGGACCGGTCTTTAGACCGGATCATTTTTTGACATATGGATATCATTGAAAAGATCAACAGACACGGCCTGCTCATGGACGGCGCCATGGGATCGGTGCTGATCCGCCAGGGGCTGGCCGGCAATGAAGCTGCGGAATCCTGGAATATCAAACGCCCGGATATCATCAAGCAGGTTCACGCGGACTATTTTGATGCCGGGGCCGATGTGGTCACGGCCAACACCTATGGGGCATCGCAGCCCAAGCTGAAAAAAATGGGGGCGGACAGGGAGTTTGAGCGTATCAACCGGGAAGGGGTGAGGTTGGCAAAATCGGTGTGCGGCCCGGGACAGTATGTGGCCGCGGACATGGGGGCCATGGGGGAAATGCTCGCCCCGGCCGGGCCGGTGTCCTTTGAAAAGATGAAAGACGCGTTTGCGGCCCAGGCCCGGATCCTGGATGAAGAAGGCGTGGATCTGTTCCTGGTGGAAACCGTGTTTGATCTCAATGCCGGGCTGTGTGCGGTCCAGGCCATTCAGTCGGTGTCGGACAAACCCGTGTTCTGTACCCTGACTTTCAAGGAAACGCCCAGAGGCTTTTTCACCATTTTCGGAAACCCGCCGGAGCAGAGCATGAAAACCCTGGCGGATCAGGGTGTGGCCGCAGTGGGGGCCAACTGTTCCCTGGGCAGCACGGACATGGTGCGGCTGGCGGCCCAGATCCGGAAGTGTATTGATATTCCGGTGATCATCCAGCCCAATGCCGGGATGCCCAGGGCCGGTGCCGGCAACCAGGTGCATTATCCGGAGACCGATGACCGGTTTGTGGCCAACATGACCAAAATCCGGGACCTTGGGGTGGAAATCATCGGCGGGTGCTGCGGCACCACCCCGGAAACCATCCGGAAACTGCGTCTGGCAATGACATGACCTGATGCCCTGCCGGGCACAGTTGATCAAGAAAAGTTGATCAAGAAAACAAGTGGGACAACCCACCCGGAAAGAATGAAAAACAGGAGCTGGATGATACCATGACCTATTCACCGCAGTTAAGTTCCGGATTCACGTTTGCCAGAAACCGGAGTCGGTTTGTTTCCCCGCAGTCGGGCATGTGTTCGTTCTGTACGCAGGACTGCGACGGTACCTGCGAGATCGCCCAGGCAGCCGTTTTAGGGGCACAGACTGTGTATCCCACCACTACCGGAAACAATCAAATTGGGTCGGAAAAAGACTATCCCATCGATTATTCCCATTTCAATATCAACGGCCGGGTGTTCGGGGCCCGGGGCGTTTCTGAAACTCCGGATCAGGCCACCATCTTTAACGTAAACCTGGAGCGGACCTATGGGTTTTTCAACCCCGTGAAGATGGCCATGCCCGTGATCCTGCCGGCCCTGATCAAGCTGAACTGGCAGGATTATTTTGCCGGTGCCGCCATGGCCGGAGTGACCTGTGTGATCGGGGAACATGCCAGAAACAACGACCCGGATTTGAAGATCGAGCAAGGACAGGTAACTGATTTCCCGCTGCTGGAAAAAGCGTTGGACTGCTTTGTCAAATATGACAGAGGGTATGGTCAGATCGTTGTGCAATGCAATGTGGATGATGATCTGATGGGGGTGCCGAAGATCGCCATTGAAAAATACAGGGCCAAAGCCATTGAGATCAAATTCGGACAGGGTGCCAAAGGTACCCAGCCAGCCATCCGGGTCAAGGACCTTGAGACCGCACTGGCCAAACAGGCCCAGGGGAACCTGGTGTATCCGGACCCCGGTGATCCGGTGGTTCAAAAGGCATATGAAGACGGGGTGTGTCCCAATTTTTATACCTATGGCCGGTTGCCGTTGTGGACCCAGGCCTCCCTGTCGGACCACATAGACAGGTTACGGGATATGGGGGCAAAAAATATTTATTTCAAGATGGCGGGATATGACCGTGCCGATATTGAAGAAGTCATCCGGATTGCGTGTCAGGCCAAAGTGGACATGATCACCTTTGACGGGGCCGGTGGCGGTTCCGGGTACAGCCCGTCAAAAATGATGAATGAATGGTCGTTGCCCACCGTCTGTCTGGAAGATGCCGTGGTCCGCATCTGTCACCGGCTGAAATCGGAAGGATACCGTCTGCCGGCCATGGTGATGACCGGCGGATTTGCCAGCGAGGATCAGGTGTTCAAGGCTCTTGCGTACGGGGAGGGCCATGTGCTGGGGATCGGGTTGTGCCGGGCGTCCATGGCGGCGGCCATGACCGGGAAAACCATTGGAGAGCAGATCAAAAACGGTCAGGTGCCGGAAAAATTCAAATCCTATGGGGCCACCATCGAGGAAATTTTCTGTGATCTCCCGGATCTGCGTGCCCTGTATGGCACACAGGCAAACACATTTTCCACAGGGGCCATCGGGGTATTTTCCTATCTCAACAAAATTGCTTTTGGATTAAAGCATTTTGCCGCCTTGAACCGGAAGTTCAGCCTTGATCTTCTGGACAAAACGGATCTCATCCCCCTGACATCTGAGGCCAGGGTATTGATGGCAGGTCAATGGTTTGTCCAGTGATGCCGAACCGGCGGATAAAAGGAATGTCGTTCCGGAGTTTTGAGCGCATCAATGTTCTTTTTTTTTCTCTTTTTTCTCTTTCCGTTTTTCTTTCAGGGTTTTTTCCGCCTTTTTTTTAACGGTTTTTTGAGTATCCCGTGCTTTGCTCATGATGCGGCCTCCATTATAGATGTGGCAGAGTTGAAAACAAATGGATTGTATCTTTGTTCTGTCAGGACTGCAAGCGATGATTGCATCATCCCTGTGCCATGGTGTCAATCATCCGGCCGTCATATGGGTTGAGAAATTCCGCGGCTTCTGGTACATCACTGGATCATGAAACATGCTGTGCTCATAAACAACGCCCATATTGAAAATTTCAGTGTCCGGCACCTGGGGGCGTATCTGATATCCCGGGGATTCCGGGTATCGGTCATCCATTATGAGAGCCGCAAGGAAGCCGTGTTCGAGCCGATGCCGGCAAAGGCCCTGGAGATTCTGGCCGATTTCTGTAAAGATACCGATCTGGTGGGCATCACTCTTTTGACCACCCATCTGCTGCCCCGGTGCCGCCGGATCACCCGGTACCTGAAAGACCGGATCACGGCCCCGGTAATCTGGGGCGGTCCGCCCGTGATTGCCGATCCGGTTCAGTTTCTGGACGAGGCCGAGCTGGTGTGCGCCGGAGAAGGGGAAACCGTGATGGAACAGCTGTTGAACCAGGTGCCGGTCGATCAGATTCCCGGCCTGGGGTATGTGGCAGCCGACGGCCGTGCCGTGGTCAATGACCTGCCCCCCATGCTGGATGTCAATGACCTGCCCGTTCCCCGGGTGGACCTGGAAAACGGGTATGTGCTGACCGATTCCGGCCTGGCCCCCATGAAAGACCATATCCCGGCCACCTTGTCCACCTACAGCGTTTTGCTGGTCCAGGGGTGTCCCTACAGCTGTTCCTACTGCCTGAACAGCCGGTTGAGGCAGGTGTTTGAGCGCAAAGGTCCGTATGTTCGCAAAATAGAGGTGGACCGGGTCATGGAGGAGCTGGTGTGGGCCAAAACCCATATCCCGCATCTGAAGCGGATCATCATCGATGACGATGATTTTTTTCTTAATTCCGAAGACCGGATGGCCCGGTTTCTGGACCGGTACATGAAAGAGATCCGCCTGCCCGTGTTTTACATCCAGGCCAACACCCGGCAGATCACCGAAGCCAAGCTGGAAATTCTCGTGAACAGCGGCCTGGATCTGCGGTACCTCAAAATCGGGCTTCAGTCCGGCAGTCCCCGGATCAGCCGGGAGATCTTCCACCGCCCCCTGGACCGGGAAGCCTACCTGAAAAAGCTGGAAATGGTGATGCAAAAAGGCATCCGGGTGATGATCGATGTGATTTCAGACAACCCTTATGACACCGTGGCGGACAAACACACGGTGCTGGGGTTCTATCTGGAAATTTTGAAGCGGATACCGGACCCGCCCATCGAACGGCCCGTGAAAATCTACGACCACAAACTGATGTACTATCCAGGCACACCATTGTATGAACGGGTGCTGAAGGACGGGCATATCCGGGCTGATTACGTGGATCAGGTCCTTCTGAAACGCAGCACGCTTCGCCTGCACGAAGAAGACCGGGACCATGATGCCCTGATGGTGTCGCTGTTCAATACCGTGGCCAACCGCAAACCGTTTCACCGAAGCGCACACCTGCTGCTCCGGATGCTGGCGGTCCCGCCGGTGTTCCGGGCCGCGGTAAGGTACGGGCTGGCCGGCATCCTGAACCGGGTCTCACGGGTCCCGGCCGTGGCCAGGCTGTTGGGGAAAGACACCCCATAGCCCCCGGGAGGGACATGGATGAGGTCAGACACCGGGTTCACAAAAACAGACACCAGGTCAGAACAGCGACCCGTTCAGGAGTGATCCTGGACCGGTTATCGAGGAGAACATGTCATGAATGACAGCCATTTTGACGATTACAGCGCCCTGGACCATCCCGGGATTCTGGCGTATATCTTTCATCCAAGGGCTTCCATGCGGCCGCCAGGCCCCGATGACTTCCTGATTCCGGTGGGGGACGGTGTCCACATCGGGGCCTGTTTCCATGTGGCCGGCAAAAATGCCCCTATCATTGTGTTTTTTCATGGCAACGGGGAGATTGTAACTGATTACGATGATCTGGGGCCGTTGTATACCCGAATGGGTATCAATTTTTTTGTGGTGGATTACCGGGGGTATGGCTGGTCAACGGGCACTCCCACGATATCGGACATGATGGCGGACAGCCACCGGATCATGGATTTTGTGACCCAGTGGTGCCGGGATCAGGGATTCTCCGGGGCTTTGTCGGTTATGGGCCGGTCTCTGGGCAGTGTCTCAGCCATCGAGCTGGCAGGCACCCGGCGGTCCGAGGTGGTGACCCTGATTGTGGAAAGCGGGTTTGCCGGTACCGAAAGCCTGCTCCGGGTCCTGGGGATCGATCCGGCGGCCCGGGGCATCCGCATGACCCCGGAACTGGACAACCGGGAAAAGATCCGGCAGTGGACCGGGCCGGCATTGGTCATCCACGGGGAACAGGATCAGCTGATCCCCTTTTCCCACGGCCAGGCCCTGTACGATGCCTGTCCGTCCGCTGAAAAAAAATTATTAAAAATTGCCGTGGCCGGGCACAACGACATTTTCCTGCGCGGTCTGGATCCGTATCTGTCCGCTGTGAAATCCATGGTCGTGCCGGAGACATGACTGTTCTGCCGCAGCGGAAATAATTAATCAAATTCAGGGATATGGTTGACATTTTGGCCTGCAGATGGTTATACAGTACTGGATTATTCCGGCGCAACCGGCCGGTATCGAAAAACACAAAACAACCATAGAGGATACGGCATGATTCAATCGATTCTGATGATGGGGGGACTGGGGGTGGTTATCGGCACTGCCCTGGTGATCGCGTCCAAGGCGTTTTATGTGTATGAAGATCCCAAGGTTCTGGCGATCGATGATGTGCTGCCCGGTGCCAACTGCGGCGGCTGCGGCCTGCCCGGGTGCACGGCCAATGCCCAGGCCATCGTGGAAGGAAAAGCCAGTGTCAACTCCTGTGTGGCCGCTGGCGATGATGTGGCCCAGGCCATTGCCGCCATCATGGGGGTATCGGTGACGGACAAGGAACCGGAGTTTGCCGCACCGGGATGTTATTACGGCAATGCCAAGGCCGATCTCAACTATGACTATCAGGGGATCAGGGACTGCCGGGCCGCTGCCATGCTTCTGGGCGGCATGAAGGTCTGCCGTATCGGGTGCCTGGGGCTGGGGACCTGCGTCACGGCCTGCATGTTCAACGCCCTGTCCATGGGCCCGGACGGGCTGCCTGTGGTAAATGAGGAAAACTGCACCGGGTGTGGTGCCTGTGAAAAGATCTGCCCCAAAAACATCATCGGGCTGACATCGGTGACAAGACGGATCATCCGGGAATACACGGTCCAGGACTGCACCACGCCCTGCCAAAGGGCTTGTCCTTCCGGGCTTGATATAAGAAAATATGTGGGACTGATCCAGGAAGGGGACTATGCCGGTTCACTGGCCGTGATAAAGGAAAGAATGCCTTTTCCCACGGTCATTTCCCGGATCTGTCCCCAGCTGTGCGAATTTGACTGCCGGCGCCTGCTTCAGGATGAAACCGTTGCCATCAACGATCTGAAGCGGTTTGTCTGCGATTACGAAAGAAAACAGGCGGAACGGATTCAGCCCTATAAAGCCCCGGCCACGGACAAGAAAGTGGCCGTGATCGGCGGCGGTGCGGAAGGCTTGTCCGCCGCTTATTTCACGGCCCGACTGGGCCATGCGGCCACGGTGTTCGAGAAAACAGACGTGCTGGGGGGCATCCTGCGCACCGCCATCACCAGAGACCGCCTGACCATGGATCTGCTGGACTGGGATATCCAGGGCATCCAGGATCTGGGGGTCACGATCAAAACCGGCGTGTCCGTGGGCACCGACATCACCATTCCTCAGCTGCTGACAGCAGAAGGCTTTGATGCCGTGTTCATCGCCACGGGCGGATGGGACTCCCGCATGGCCAGAAATGAAGGGGACAACCCTGTACCGCTGTTTCCCGGTGCCCATCTGCTCATCGATTTGGTGCGCAGCGGCCGGGACGAAAAGATCCAGGTGGATTGCGGGAAGCATGCCGTCATCGCCGGGGGTGGCAAATATCTGTCGACGGCCGTGAAGACGCTTCTGGACAAGGGCGCTGAAACGGTCACCATTGTATCCAGAAATCCGGAAAACGCCCCGGATGTGGACCTGTCCGATCTGGACCCGGCCGCTGCCGGGGCTGTGACCGTGGTATGCCATGCCGGTATCACCAGGGTGACGGGTCAGGAAGAGACCCTGACCGGCGTTGAGGTGGCGGACCTGAATTCCGGTGAAAGACAGGTCATTGCGGCGGATACATTGATCATCGGTGCCGGCCGGTTCCCGGAACTGGTGTTTGTGCCGGTGAAAGAAGTCGATGAGAACGGTGAAATGATTGCCGGGAGCGCCTTGACCTGGGAAGGGCTCGAACTGCCCAAGAAACCGGATGTCCGGCCCCAGATCGGCCTGCTGTCTGGACAGGACGTCATTTCCGAATATCCGTCCGCCGTGTCGGCCATCAATGGCGGCCGGAAAGCGGCGGCTGCGGTGCATCATTACATGTATGGTCTCGAATTTCAGGATCCGGACCTGTTGATCACGAATCAGACCCGGCTTCAGAATGTCACGGAGATCAGGCAGGTGGAAACCAGTCCGAAAACCCCCTGGGATGATCTGGCCCAGCCCATGGCGGCCGCCACCGGGTTTTCCGAGGCCAATGCCCGCAGGGAATCGGACCGGTGTCTCCAGTGCGGTCTGATCTGCTATGAAAAACAACAGGCGGTGTGACGCGATGTAACCGTTATTGAAAACAGGTAAAAACAATGGGGCCGACATCTGGATTCTTCAGATGCCGGCCCCTTGTTATTCAGGCCTTCTATATGGAGAGAAAGATCAGCTGAACGCTTTTTCCAGATCCGGGACGATCTGTTTTTTCCGGCTCATGATGCCGGGCAGCCAGGCTTTGCCGTCTTTGGGGGCCACACCGAAGGCTTTTTCGATGACCGATTCATCATCGGATGCCACCAGCAGCTCGGTGCCTTCCTTCATGATGTCGGTGAGCATCAGCAGCACGGAATGATGGCCTTTTTCCGCTTTCAGGTCCCGGATGTCCTTTTCCAGCTTTGCCTTGATGCCGTCCACGATGGACAGGTCCACCAGTTCCAGCTGGCCGACGCCCACGCCCTTGCCGCTCATGTTGAAGTCCTTGTAGTCCCGGAACACCAGTTCCCGGATCGGGGTGCCTTCCACGGCGGATTTGACCTTGAACATCTCGATGCCCAGCGCTTCCAGGTTGGATTCACCGCAGATTTCAGACAGTTCCGCGCACACGGCCTTGTCCTCGTCCGTGCAGGTGGCGGACTTGAAGATCACGGTGTCGGACAGGATGGCGCACAGCATGATGCCGGCGATATCCTTGGGAATTTCCACGCCCAGGTACTTGTACATGCGGGAGATGACGGTGCAGGTGCAGCCTACCGGCCAGATCCAGCATTCCAGGGGCTGACCCGTGGTCACGTCCCCGAGTTTGTGATGGTCCACGATTCCCAGAATATTGGCCTGTTTCAGGTCATCCGGGCTCTGGGCCAGGTCGGAATGGTCCACCAGGTAGACGTCCTTGCCGGCATAGCTGGTTACCACGGCCGGGGCGGCCACGCCGAATTTGTCCAGCACGAACTTGGATTCCGGGTTGAGTTCTCCCTGGGCTGCCGGGGCGATATCCTCACCCAGTTTTTTCTTGAGATCCGCCAGAGCAATGGCGGCACAGACAGAGTCTGTATCCGGGTTTTTGTGGCCAAATACCAAAGTTGTCATAAAACCTCCTAACTGATTAATGTCAAGTTTATGCAAAAGCGATGATGCGTTTTTCTCACTCATCATCATTAAAATTCAAGGGTTGGATTCAAAATCCAGTGTTGATTTTATGTCTGGACCGGCCCTCTGTCCTGTGCGGTCCGACCGCGGGAAAACGGGCATATCCTGTTAAAATCAGAGTATCTTATAAAATTAATCGGCAATATACACAAGGAAAATTTTAAAAATACCCCCCGGCTTTTTCCGCAGTCTGTTCAAACCTTCAGACCTGTGATATATAGACGGTTTCAAGAATTCAAGATAAAGGAAATATCAATGGTGATGCAGTTGACAGGCGGCCAGCGCAAATATCTGCGGGGGCTGGCCCATCATTTGAATCCCGGGGCGTTCGTGGGGACCAAAGGGGTGACCCAGGCCCTGGTTGAGGAGATCGAGACCGCCCTGGACGGGGCGGAACTGATCAAGATCAAGTTTGTGGATCACAAGGACAAGGAGATCAAAGCAGGGCTCCTGGAAGAAATATCCCGCCGGACCAACGCGGGGATTGCCGGTATGGTGGGTCATGTGGCGATTCTGTACCGGCCCCATGGCAATCCGGAGAAACGGCGGATTCATCTGCCCTGAAAACAATGATCGTTTTAGTTTCAAATCAAACCCCATATTAACCATTATAATAGTAAGGACATACCCCATCCCATGAAAGTCGGTATTATCGGCCTGCCCCAGACAGGCAAGAAAACCCTGTTTCAGATTCTGACGGGAAATGCGGCCGTGGACCCGGCAAAGACGAACAAACCCGTGCCCGGTGCCGCGGACATCCTGGATTCCCGGTTCAACACCCTGGTAAAAATGTATGAACCCAAAAAACAGGTCCGGGCCCGGCTGGACCTGGTGCTGCTGCCCAAACTGGAGGCGGAGACCATTGCCGCGGGAGAGATCTTCCGGGACATTGCGGACATGGATGCCATCTGCCATGTGATCCGGGCCTTTGAAGATGATGCGGTGTATCATGCGGCCGGATCGGTGAATGCCTGGCGGGATTTTGAAAGCGTGAATGCGGAACTGCTCATGCATGACCAGATTTTTGCGGAAAAACGGATCCAGCGGCTCACCGATGAGGTGAAAAAAATCAAGGATGAGTCCCGGCAGAAAGAACTGGCCCTGATGCAGCGCATCCAGCAGCATCTGGAACAGGAAATCCCTTTGCGGTTGATGGCACTGACCCCGGATGAGGAAAAAATGATCCGAAGCTATCCGTTCATCACCCGGAAGAAAATGGTGATCGCCGTGAACGTGGCTGAAGATGATCTGGGAAACCGGGATCTGTTGGACCGGTTTGCGCCGGCCTGCCAGGCCCAGGCCATCGAGGCCATGCTGGTTTCGGCCAAGGTGGAAGCGGAGATCGTCTTGCTGGATACCGAAGAAGAGAAACAGGAGTTTCTGGAGGCCCTGGGCATCGAGGAAACCGCTCTGGAAACACTCACCCGTCTGTGCCTGAGATCCCTGAACCTGATCTCTTTTTTCACTGTGGGCAAGGATGAGGTGCGGCAGTGGCTGGTTCGAGAGGGCAGCACCGCTCCCCAGGCCGCAGGGGTCATTCATTCGGACCTGGAAAGAGGGTTCATCCGGGCCGAGGTGTTTTCCTATGAGGATCTGGTATCCCTGGGGTCTGAAGCGGAACTGAAAAAAGCCGGGCGGTTTTTTGTGGAAGGAAAGACCTACCCGGTCAAGGACGGGGATATCCTCAACATCCGGTTCTCGGTTTGAGAAGCGCGGGTTCCGCATTCCGTAGTCTGCCTGAAGGCCGGCCGGCGTAACCCATGAGATTTTTGTTCAATGCTTTGCGGCTGGGCCGGCGCCTGAAGGCTTTGGACTGGTAATGCCCGGCAGCCCAGGGGCTATTCCGGGGCGGCGGCGTGGGCCTCGGTGAGCCGCTGTTTCAGGTAGTCCAGATCCCCGGCATCGTATTCATCCAGATCAAAACAGTACCCGTCTTCCCCTAACAGCCCTTCAGGGATCAGGTCGCCTTTTTCCTCCGGGTCCGTGATCATTTCCCCGTAAAAGCACACCGACAGCCACCGGTTGTCCGGGTCGTCATCGATGACATCCACCATGGCGAACAGGGAGCGCTGTTTCTGAAGATCGTGTTTCGGCCGGACCGAATAACTGACGGAAGGCCTTGCCACAAACTCCAGCGCAGTGTCTTCGAAGGTGTTCAGGTGGGCCAGCAGCTCTTCAAATGCCTGTTTGATCCGGGTGTCGGTGTCGTTCCAGTCTGAAATGAACAGGTCCAGTTCTGCGGTCATTGTTTTTCTCCCATATGTTTGAGCAGGTGTCCGATTTCAGGAAAAATCAGCTCATTGCAGGCCAGTTTGCAGGCGTTGAGACTGCCGGGGATGCAGAACACCAGAATGTTTTTGATAATCCCGGCCGTGGCCCGGGACCCGATGGCCGCGGAATCGATCTCCTCGAAAGACAGCTGGGCAAACACCGGGCCGAACGCGGTCAGGGTTTTGTCAAACAGCGGCAGCACCGCTTCGATGGTGACATCCCTGGGGCTGAGACCGGTGCCGCCGGTCATGATCACGGCATGGGGGGCGATTTTTTCCGTCACATGGGTCAAAAGGGTCTGGATGTCGGTGACATCGTCGTTGACCACCTGGTGGATCACCACCTCATGTCCCTCTTTTTTGGCCTGTTTCTTGATCCAGGCCCCGCTTTTGTCATCGGCCAGTTTCCGTGTGGTGGATATGCTGATCACCGCGATCCGGATTTGCCGGACCGCGTTTTTTCTGTGTTCCTGCGTGCTCATGAATGGATTTCCCTGAATACCAGATCCTGATTGTCATGTTCGGACACATGCACCTGGATGGTGTCCTGATGGCCCGTGTCCACAAAAACCCCTTTGTAATCCGCCTGAATGGGCAGTTCCCGGTGGCCCCTGTCCACGAGGACGGCCAGTTCGATGCGGGCGGGCCGGCCGAAATCCATGAGCGCTTCCATGGCGGCCCGGATGGTTCTGCCGGTGTACAGGACATCGTCCACCAGAACGATGCGGGTGTCATCCACGCTGAAGGGGATGTCCGACGGCCGGACCACTGGCTGGTGACTGATCTTCGTCCAGTCATCCCGGTACATGTTGATATCCATGCTGCCCACGGGTATCGTGACCTGTTCGATCTTCTGTATCAGGCCTGCCAGCCGGTGGGCCAGAAAATCTCCCCGGGTCTGAATTCCCACCAGGGCCAGATTGTCCGCTCCCTGGTGTTTTTCAATGATTTCATGGGCGATCCGGGAAAGGATCCGTTTAAAATCCTGGGCATCGAGAATGGGCCGCGTCTGTGTCATGGACTGCCTTTCATTACAAAGGGGTTGATACCTGAAAAATATGTACCACCTTTTCCGTTAAGGAGCAATACCTTGATTTTCAGGGTGACTCGGATATAATGCAGGCTCGGAAATGATTTTTGCCGGGGGAAAAATATTGATGGAACTGGATTGCACGGGGGTGATTCTGGCCGGAGGAAAAAACAGCCGGCTTCCCGGAAAAAAAAAGACCTTTCACCGGGTGGGGGAACACAGTATCCTTGAAAGGTTGTGTACGCTTTTCTCAAAACTGTTCAAAGAGACGATCATCGTGGTGAACGAGCCTGAAGAGTTCATGGGCCTGGACATGATGGTGGTGACCGACATCATCCCGGCCCGGTGCGTGCTGGCAGGACTTCATGCCGGCCTGTTCTACGCCTCGTATCCCTATGCCTATGTGACCGCCTGTGACATTCCGTTTGCCAGCGAAGCCGTGATCCGGCATCTGGTGGACCGGGTCCGACCCGGGGATCACGTGGTCATTCCCCGGACGGATGACGGGCTGGAACCTTTGTCGGCCGTGTATTCCAAACAGTGTATTCCCCTGATCGAAGAAAGTCTGAAAAACAATATCTTCATGATCAAGAAGTTTTACAAAAAAAACCATGTCCGTGAAGTGCCCGTGTCGGTCTTGAGAAAACTGGACCCGGGTATGGGGTTTATTTTCAACGTAAACACGCCGGCGGATCTTGAAAAAGCCCGCCAGATGGCAAAATGATGGGGCTATAATGGGGTCAGGCCTGCGTTNNAATAACGCAGGCCTGACCCCACCCCATCCGCGATGAAAGGAAAAATGGATGGATAAAAAGAGCAGTCCCGTGACCCTGGCAGAGATGGTGGCACAGATGAAGGCCCATCCCCGGTTTTCCGAGGCCGGGATGATCCTGGCCCATAACGGGGTGGTAAGGGAAAATTCCAGGGATGGAAAACCGGTGTCCGGGCTTGAGATTCAGGTGGATCATGACCGGCTCGAACAGATTCTGGCAAAGGAGCGGGCCCGGGAAGGTATTCTGGACATTCAGGTGCATATCCAGGAAAACAGGCCGCTGAAGGTGGGGGATGATGTCATGTATCTGGTGGTGGCCGGCAATATCCGGGAAAACGTGATCGCGGCCCTGACCGACACCTTGAACCAGATCAAAGAGGAGGCCACCCGGAAAACCCAGTTTTTTGAATAACGGCCATGCCCTGTCGGACACAACAAACCATGAAAGAATTTAGCGGGCTGACCTGTTCTTTCATTTAAACGCATCTGACCCAAAAGGAACACCCATGACTGATTTTACCCACCTGGACGACCAGGGCCGTGTGCGCATGGTGGATGTGGGGGACAAAAACGAGACCCGGAGAACCGCGGTGGCGGAAGGCATCGTTGTCATGCAGCCGGACACGCTTGACCGGATCATGGAAGAGAAGGTGAAAAAAGGCAATGTCCTGGAAACCGCCCGGATCGCCGGCATCATGGCGGCCAAGAAAACATCGGACCTCATTCCCATGTGTCATCCGCTGAATATCACCCATGCGGGCATCGACTTTTTTTTCCAGATCGAGACCCATTCTGTCCGGATCGAGGCCACCGTGTCCCTGACCGGCCGGACCGGGGTGGAGATGGAGGCGTTGACCGCGGTTTCCGTGGCCGGACTCACCATCTATGACATGTGCAAATCCTACGACAAAGGCATGACGATCACAGGCATCCGCCTGATGTCCAAGTCCGGGGGAAAGAGCGGGACCTGGCAGGCGGCGGAATTTCCTGAAAACAGGAATTCCCCGGTGTGACAGACATGATGATCACCCTGGAAAACTTAGGGTTTCTGGGGGCCGGGTTTGTCCTGGGCGTGCTGGTATGCGCCGTGCTGGTCCGCATCACCGGGGCCATGGCCGCCAGCCGGATGAAACAGGTGTCGGACCAGGCGTTGTACCAGCATGCCAACCGGTTCATGGAGATGGCGGACCGGTACTTCAAAGGCTATGTCCGGGAGGCGAAAAACGATTTCACCCTTCAGGGGGAAGCGCTCCGGCAGACCATGGACCCGGTGAAACAGGCCCTGGACCAGTATGAAACCCGGCTCCAGGCCATGGAAGCCTCCCGGGAGCGGGCCAACGGCGCGATCTTTGAGCACCTGGCCCAGATGGGACGGGTCCAGCACCAGCTGCACCTGGAAACCGGGAACCTCGTCAAAGCCCTTCGTCTGCCCCATGTCCGGGGCCGGTGGGGGGAGATCACGCTGAGGAAGGTGGCGGAGCTGGCCGGCATGGCCCGGTTCTGCGATTTCCAGGAACAGCCGGTCCAGGGATCGGGTAAAGGGGCTCTTCGGCCGGACATGGTGGTGACCCTGCCGTCCGGCCGTCATATCGTGGTGGATGCCAAGGTGCCGCTCATGGCGTATCTGGAGGCCCTGGAAACGGACAACGACGCGGAAAAACAGGCCCGAATGGCCGACCATGCCCGTCAGGTGGCGGCCCACATCACCCAGCTGTCATCCAAGGGATATGCCGCCGCATTCTCCCCGTCTCCGGAGTTTGTGGTGCTGTTCATTCCCGGGGAAAACTTTTTTTCCGCGGCCCTGAGCCAGCAGCCGGATCTCATCGAACAGGGCGTGGAAAAAGGGGTGATTCTGGCCACCCCCACCACCTTGATCGCCCTGCTGAAAGCGGTGGCCTATGCCTGGCAGCAGAAAGA
>NPIG01000216.1_pt2 | contig 51649 bp, 48 predicted proteins | sample 8637441 | NCBI WGS metagenome assembly NPIG01 (sample SAMN07420675, study PRJNA396082) | bioreactor metagenome | isolation source: sample BR6 brine-fed electro-methanogenic bioreactor BR | place: Japan: Kochi | collected 2016-06-14
CCGCCCACGTGCCAGGTGGAGCCGCTGTTGTGTTTGGCGTCCTTGGGAATGAAGGTCGCCCCGGCGATGTGCCAGGTGGTGCCGGCCGCGTGCTTGCTGCCCTTGGGAATGAAGCTGACGCCGCCCACGTGCCAGGTCGAGCCGCTGTTGTGCTTGGTTCCGGGCGGGATGAAGCTCTGGCCATTGTAGTGCCAGGTGGATCCGGAGTTGTGGATCGTGCCCGACGGGATGAAGGTCTGACCGCCGTAGTGCCAGGTCGAACCGCTATTGTGCTTGGCGCCCGGGGGGACGAAGGTAGCGGCGAACAGGTGCCAGGTGATCCCGGCCATGTGCACCGGTCCGCCTCCACCACCACCGCCGCCGCCTCCTCCGCCGCCGCCGCCGCCACCGCCTCCACCGCCCGGGCCACCACCCGGCGGGGCGAAGGTGACGTTAACGAGGTGCCAGGTGATGCCGAACATGTGCCATGGGCGCACGGCGATCACGCCTTGGCCGCCGAGGTTGCCGTCGTCGTACCAGACGCGGACGTCGTCGATCATCCAGCCCAAGAAGCCGTTGGCGATCGGATCAACGGTGTCGAAGAAGAAACGGATCTGCACGTCTTTGCCGGCGTAGGGGGCCAAACTGATGGGACCGGAATCCACCCATATATTGCCGCGTTCGCAAATGACCTCGAGGGTGTCGTAATCCACGCCGTTGGTGGAAATCTGCACCTCGCTGAGGTCGTATCGACGACAGGCCGCCTCGGTCTCGCGCCGATGCCAGAAGCTGAGCACCGCATTGGCCGGCAAATTGGGAATGACCGGCGAGGTCAACGAACCGAAGTTGCTCAGTCCGTCGTCGTAGTTGCAGGCGCCGTCGATGCCGTAATAGGCGCTGGTGATCGGCGAGGCAAAGGTGGGAGCGGGCGGACAGTTGACCGGCGGGTCGGTGGCCAGATGCCAGAGGCCGTCGGCGGTCCAGCCGCCCGCGCCGAGCGGATCGAACCCCTCCCAGTCCTCAAAGAATACGTCGACCGCGGCGCGCGCGCCACTGGCCTGCGTCTGAGCGGCGCCGGGTGCACCCGGCAGGCCGGGGACGCCCTCGAGACCTGCCCGCGGCGCCAGGGTGGGCTGGGCGGTTTCGTCCGTTTCGGCGTGATATCCGCCGGGAATCATGCACGCCAGCACATCGCCCGCGTCGCCCCGGCCGCCGCACACGTCCATCATGCCCTGGATTTCGGCGACGCTGGTATAGGTGTAGTAGGGCGCCACGGCCACCCGATTGCCCTGGTCGTGGATGTAGAAGCCGTACTCATCGATTACGCCGCGGGTGAAGGCGTAGGCCTGGTGCAGGTAGTCCTGGTACTCCGGCACGTCGGGGATGTAGTTGTCGGACAACTGGTCGGCCGGCCCGTCATAGTAGTTGTTTTGCGCGGTGTTGCGGCGATAGACGCCCACCAACACCTTGCGATCGTTCGCTTCCTTGTCCACGTAGAACAGGAAACCGCTGGCCGTATCCAGCGCCAGGCGGTCGTCGACCATGACGACGTTGTCCAGATCGCCGGCGTCCTCGTTGGCGATGAACATGAAGTTCTTGTGCGCATCGTCAAAGAGCAGATGAAACTGGATGCCGGATTCGTCGTGCGTGCGCATGACGAAACGTTCGTCTTCGCCGAGGGTGAAACGCTGCGGCAGCGCCTGGCTTACCTCGTTGAGGGCGAACCGGACGGTGCGGCCGTCGAAGGCGACATCGTAGAGGAAGTCATCGATTCGCGTGGTCGAGATGCCATCCTCCGGGCCGAGCAGGGCGTACCGCGCGTTGGCGTCCTCCGGTCCGCGGAGATCCTCGCGGAACTCGTAGTAGCCGATGTGCACGAAGCTCTCGTCGCGCGAGCCCGGCTCGAGGCGCACGTTGCCCCAGATATACTTGTCTCCCGTGTGGAAACGCCAGTAGAGGTAGTTTTCCGTGGGGATGACGTCAACTTCCTCCGCAAGCTGGTTCATCACATGGGCGAACACCGCCAGCGGATCATCGAGATCAATCTCGGCAACGTCTCCCAGCAGATAGCTTGCGCCCGGACGCGGGACCAACGCCCCGCCAGTCGGCGCATCGGCCGGCAGCCAGGCGCGATCGTGCGTACCCGTCGCCCCCTGCGCCGCGGCGGCCACGGCAAGGCAACTCCCCAGTAAACATGCCCGACAGTTCATGGCTTTCCTCCTTCTCGATTTGATCGCCGCCCGAAACCGACGGTTCGGCGCGAGCGCGGGGACATGTTGCGTGCAACCCCACAGATTCGACCGGCGTTGCGATAGCCGGTCAACAATGGATAGGCATGGGTGAAGCCAGCGCTGACGCGCAGTTCGCGTCAACTGTTAGCGATTCAAGTCCCGACCGCCTCAGTATACCGAATCCGGCCTCGCGATCGGAAGAACTTCTGTGCCGATGTCAACGCGATCGCATAGCGCGGAGATCCCCTATCGAGCCAAGGGATTCTCGCAATTCGCTCCGCCTTTCAGCGACTTGCGCAACCAAAACTCGGCCGCCCCCGATAGGCCGGGCACGGTCGAGTATGGCTTGATTCATGGGTGATCGGCCTGGCCAAGCCGGGGGCGATACCGCCGAAAGGGGCCGAAAGGTCAGAGTTTGGGCCCGGCGCCGCGCACGGCGTCGCTGACGCCGTCCTCAAATCTCTTGAAGTTTTCGATGAACAGGCCGGCCAGTTTCCGAGCCGTTTGGTCGAAGGCGTCTTTGTCCGCCCAGGTGTTGCGCGGGATGAGGATCTCAGCGGGGACGTTGGGGCATTCCGTTACGACTTCAAGGCCGAAAATCGGATCGCTCTGTGTCCTCGCCCGCACCAACTCGCCCGAGTGAATGGCATCGACGATCGCTCGCGTAAAGCCGAGCTTCATTCGCTTGCCTGTGCCAAACGCGCCTCCGCTCCATCCGGTGTTGACCAGCCAGACGTTGGCCTGGTGCTTCTTCATCTTCTCCGCCAGCATCTCGGCATACTTGCCAGGATGCCAGACCAGGAACGGTCCACCGAAACATGCCGAGAAGGTGGCCTCCGGATCGGTCACGCCCACCTCCGTGCCGGCGACCCGGGCGGTGTAGCCGCTGATGAAATGGTACATGGCCTGCTCGGGCGTCAGTTTGGCCGCTGGGGGCAGGACGCCGAACGCATCGCAGGTCAGGAAGATGATGTCGCGGGGGTGTCCGGCCATGCAGGGGATCTTCGCATTGCCGATGTACTCGATGGGGTAGGCGCCGCGGGTGTTCTGGGTGATGCTGGTATCGTGGAAGTTCACCTGGTGCTTCTGCTCGTCGAAGACCACGTTTTCAAGCACGGCGCCGAAGCGCAGCGCCTGAAAGATCTCCGGTTCCGATTCCGGCGTGAGATCGATCGCCTTGGCGTAGCAGCCGCCCTCGATGTTGAAGATGCCGCTGTCGGTCCAACAGTGCTCGTCGTCGCCGATGAGCAGGCGTTTGGGATCGGCGGAGAGCGTGGTTTTGCCGGTTCCGCTGAGTCCGAAGAGGATGGAGGAGCGCTGGGTCTGGGGATCGGCCGTCGCCGAGCAGTGCATGCTCAGCACGCCGCGTTTGGGCATCAGGTAGTTCATGACCGTGAATACAGCTTTCTTCATTTCTCCCGCGTACTCGGTGCCGAGCACGACGATCTCGCCGCGTTCCAGGCTGAGATCCACGCTCGTCTTGGAGGTCATGCCGGTGGTGTGCCGGTTGGCGGGAAACTGACCGGCGTTGAACATGACATAGTCCGGGTCGCCGTAGTTGGCCAGTTCCTCGTCGTTCGGCCGGATCAGCATGGTGTACATGAACAGCGCGTGATAAGGCCGCGCGCAGATCACGCGCACCTTGATCCGATGCTGCGGATCCCACCCGGCGAAGGCGTCCACCACGTAAAGCGTCTTTCGGGTGTTGAGGAAATCCAGCGCCCGCTCACGGTTGATTGCAAAGGCGTCCGGCTCCAGCGGCATGTTCACCGAGCCCCACCAGACATCCTGCTCACAGGAAGGCTCCCGCACCACCCGCTTGTCCTTCGGCGATCGCCCGGTTTTGGCGCCGGAGTAGGCGATGAGTGCGCCCGTGTCAGCCAGTGCGGTCCGCGACTCATAGCGAATCGCATCCTCGCACAACCGTGCAGGCGTCAGGTTGCGCCGCACATCGGCCACTTGAATGCCGTACTGACCCAGGTCGAAAGTGCTCATGACCAGTCCTTCCGTTGCGTCAAAGATAGATCAACAGTGGGCCGGCGAACAAACCGGCGCCGGGGGGCGCAGAGAATATCGGAGCGCCCCCTCTCGTCAAGGCGAAGTGGATGAAAGTCCGCATTCAACCGCCGCACCACGCTCGAAAACCAAGCGGGCCAAGCTGCATTGCGACATCGACCGATGCCCGTCCGTGTTGCGCCCCCCGCCGCGGGCTCAGACCACGCCGTCGACCACCGTTCGCACCCGGCCGATCAGATGCTCGGCGGTCGCGGCGTCGTCGGCCTCGCCGATCACGCGCATGATCGGCTCCGTATTCGACCCGCGAACGTGCACCCAGCCTTCCGGCCAGTCGATGCGCACGCCATCCACGGTGCTTAGGCGTTCTTTGGCGAAGGCAGTGCGCACGGCGTCCAGGGCCCGGTCTATCCGCGCGCCATCGCATTCGAATTTCTGTTTGATCATCTCGAACCGGGGTATGGTCGCCACCACGTCGGCGAGCGAGGCGTCCATATCCACCATGACCTGCAACGTCAGGGCCATGGCCGTCAGGCTATCGCGCACGAAGACCACGCGCGGATCAATGACGCCGCCATTGCCCTCTCCGCCAATGACGCAGTCGCTGCGCCGCATCAGATCCACCACGTTGGCCTCGCCGACGGCGCTGCGCAGGACGCTGCATCCGTTGCCTGCGGCCTCGGCAAGGGCGTCGATCATGCGTGAGGTGCTCAGATTGGCACAGGCGGACCCGGGGCGCGTGGAGAAGGCGTGCCGCGCCGCCAGGGCCAAGGTGTATTCCTCCCCGATGTACGTGCCCTGTGCGTCGACGATGGCGAGCCGATCGGCGTCGGGGTCCTGGGCGAACCCGACGTCCGCACCGGCCGAAACCGTGGCTGCAGAAAGCTCCGTCAGATTTTCCCGGATCGGCTCGGGCGTGTGGGCGAATTGGCCGGTGGGCTCACTATTCAGGTGCGTGACGCGACAACCCAGGTCCTCCAGGAGCATTCGGCCGGCCGGCCCGCCGGCGCCGTTGACGCTGTCGAGGACCACGTGGTAGCCGCGGGCCCGGATCCGGCCCACGTCGACGACCCGCTTGACCCGCTCAACGTGGATCGTGTTCGCCGTTTCATCGCGTCTGCGGCGCCCGATATGGTCCACGTCCACGAGGCGCGTCTCGCCGCGCTTGAACAGACCGAGAATTTCCTGGGCCAGCGTCGCCGGCGGCGCCAGGCCTTCGCCGGTGAGAAATTTGATTCCGTTCCATGGCGTCGGGTTGTGGCTTGCCGTCAGAACAATGCCGCCGGCAGCCTGCAAATGGTTGACCATGATCGCAGTGCTCGGAGTGGTCACGACGCCGAGATCGACGACGTCGCAACCTCCGGCGAGCAGTCCGCTGATTACGGCCGACGCGACCATCTCACCGCTGGGGCGTGAATCGCGCCCCACCACCACGCGTCCGCCCTGCGTCCAATTGGCGAGGGCGCCGCCGGCCGTCGCCGCCAACTGCGGCGTCATGGTTGAACCGATGAGGCCGCGAATACCCGACACGCTTACCATTAAGGTCATGGACAATCACCTCTTTCCAGGCTGCACGCGTTGCGTCCCAGTGTGAAGCGATAAGGTAACGTCGAATCCGCGCAGCTTCCAGCCGTTCGAGGGCCACCCAGCGGGTCGACCAAGGCGGCGGGCATGCCCGCGCGTGAAGCGGCCCGTCGACCGCGATTGCGATCGACGGGCCGATGGCTGCGCTGCCGCCCGCTTGATTCCTTAGCTTTCCGTGCCGCAGTCCCGCGGCGGGCGCTCGCTTCACAACACCGGTTCGGCCGGTGTTGCGGGCAGCGCGAGCTGCTCCTCCAATTCGGCGACGATCGCCCGCAGGCTGCGTTCCTTCTGGCCGCTGGGAGTCATCCAGCAGGCCGGCTCGTCGTCCTGGAGGACCTTGTTGATCCGGCGACAGGCCAGGATCACGGTGGAGTGATTCTTGTTGCCCATGAACCGCCCGATTTCGGGGAAGCTCATGTTCGTGTGCTTGCGTGCCAGGTACATGGCCGTTCCCCGGGCAAGGGCGATGGTCCGCGTCTTCCGGGAGGTGTGCAGATCAGCCGGCGTCAGGCCGAAGTAAATCGCCACCACGCTTTCAATGTCGGTGAGCTTCACCACCGGGACCGTATGTTCGATCATGTCGGCCAGGGCCCGCTGAGCCAGTGCGGGGGTCAGCGGCTCGCCGCTGAGTCGGGAGAGGGCGACCAGCTTGAGCAGGGCGCCTTCCAGTTCTCGAATATTGGTCTTGAATCGCTCGGCGATGTACTCGATCACCTCCTGGGGAATGGGGAAGTCGAAGCGTCCGGCCCGCTGGCGCAGAACGCCCACCCGGGTTTCGTAATCCGGGGCCTCGATCTTGACCACCATGCCGGAGATGAAACGGCTGACCAGCGAGTCGGAGAGCTGGCCGATGAGCTTCGGATGCGCGTCGGACGCGAGGATGATCTGCTTGCCGACCGCGTCGATGGCATTGAAGGTGTGGAGGAACTCCTCCTGGGTGGCGCGCTTGTTCGCGAAGAAATGGACGTCGTCAATGACCAGCACGTCGAGCTGGCGATAGCGCTGGCGGAAGGCGTCCCGGTCGCCGTTCTTGACCGCGTAAACAAACTGGTTGGTGAAGTCTTCACCCGAAACGTATTCCCAGCGCGCCGCGGGATGCCGCGATTTGAGCTCGTTGCAGATGCCCTGGAGAAGATGGGTCTTGCCGAGCCCACAGCCGCCGTGCACGAACAACGGGTTGTATTGCGTGGCGGGATACTCGGCCACGCCGCGCGCACACGTGTAGGCCAGGCGATTGGAAGAACCCACCACGAAGTCGTCCAATCGACCTTGCAGCACGGGCCGGCTGCTCGCCGCGCCGTTGCGCCGCTGGGTCCGGGCCAGCCGCTGAGGATGGGCGTCAGCGTACTTGAGTTGGGAATCGGGCTGCTTGCGGCGAAGGCCCCTGGCGAGCGTTGCGTCGATCGAAAACGCGATATCGAGCTGCTTGCCGGTAACCTCTTGGGCCGCCTCGCGGATTTGGCCCAGGCAATGCCGTTCAATCCAGTTGCCCACGAATAGATTGGGCACCTCGATCCGCAGGAATTCGTCTGCCAGCGTTAACCGCGTGGCATTTTTGAACCAGAGCTTATACCGCTGGGGGCCGACCCGCTGGGCAATGGCGTTTTCGAGTAGATAGACCGGTTCCGTAGCGCTTGTAATCATCACGCCCGCTCCTCCTGAACGGTTGGAAGTAATAATATGTGAAAAAGATCCGCGCCAGTACGGATGGATCGAGAGTACTGCAACAACTGAATCAACATACCGCCGCGATTCCGCCGGCCAGAGGCGTCGACTTCAGCAATCCACGCCCGTCGGCCACCCGCAACGCCGCCCATGCCAACGCCGCCGCGCCAGAATAACCCGGCAGGCAACGTCCCGCCACGAGCGGCATCCACGCTGTCAGCACAGCGTCCGACGCTGCCGGGGCGGCTTTGGCATCGCCACGGCACTCAACGTCGCCGCGGAAGAAAGGGGCTCGCAACGCAGGGAAATCTACCACAGGGGCGCGCAAACGGTCAACAGCAAAGTCCCCTGTGGCAGCGCTACCAACACCGTCACGACATGCATGACAAATGGTTAGCGTCGAAAAAAAACTTTCACCAACACGCTATACACAGCGCCTGCGCCGGATTGTGGATGAGGCGTGGAAAACGCGCTCACAAGCGGGCTTAACCGTCGTGGGCAGGCGAGGCAATCCACGCGCGCCGACGCCCGGTTTCCTCGAATCCCCATCGGTCGTACAGGCGTCGCGCCGGCTCGTTGGTCGCGTCCACAGCGAGGGTTATCGACTCCACGCCAACCTGTTGGGCCCGGGCGGCACACAACGCCATCAACCGATCACCCACACCCTGTCCGCGCGCCCGGGGACTGACCCCCATGTAGACCACCTCCAACGCCGTCCGATTGGAAACGCGGGACGTCAACAACACGCCCACGGGCTCGTCCCCGCGCAACGCCACGTACCAGCCGGCGGGATCGTGCACGCCCGTCGCCCGATGGCTCTCCACCACGTCGGCGATTTTTCGAAGCCCCGAAAGCGCCGGACAATCCAGACTGTCCACGTAGGTCGCTTCGACGGCCTGTTCGAACAGTGCCCGCCGGGCGTCGGAGAAGGTGACGAAGCCGAGGTCGCCTTTACCGCCGCCGCTGGGGAAGGGCGGTGACATCCCACGGTCCATGTAGATCAGCTCCGTCAGAAAGCTAAATCCTGACTGCTGAAGGAGTTTCGCCTGACTTTCGTCCCCTGGTACGAGAAGTGCTTGGAGCAACGCGACACCCCTGGCGCCCGCAGCCCGCCGCAACGTCGCCAGGACCCCGACGGCCAGATCATCGGGCACGATACGACCGGGCTTGGTCGGGGCATACACCATGGCCGTCCGACCCGGCGATTCGATCGCCAACACCGCATAGATCAGCCGTCCCCCCGCATACCCGCCGCTCATCAGGTCCAGACCCAGCCCTTGGCGGCGAGCCAGAGCGTTGAGCCCGTCAATCTGCCGGTCGGCCGCAGCATCCACCACTGCCCGGTTGGTGAGCACGAGTGCAAGGGCCACACGGTAGTCCGGGTCGGAAGGCTGGATCAAACGCACCGATCCGGCTGGCGGAGAAAGCCTGTCACTGGAATCAGAACGCATTATTCCGCGCCGCTCAGGTTCAGCCTGCCACCTCGAAATCCGTCCCGCCGCGATCCAACTCACGATCGTGCGTTGCGGCCGGCCAGCCGAGCGTGAAAGCCCGCTGGGGACATCCTCCGACCGTGATGCGCATTCTACGGGGCGGGTGCGCCCGCCACAATTCCATTGCATCCCCCCGGGGCATCTTCCATAATCCGCCCACGCTGGCGCCGATCAGCTCAGCGATCAGGTTGAAACTCTTGTCGATCAATCGTTTTCATCTTGTCTGCCTTGGTGCGTTGGTCCTGGAAGTGGTGGTCGCCGGCGCGGGCTGCCACGGCCGGCCGAACCTGCGGGATCGGCTCGAGTCCGCCGACCCGGCGGAGCGGATTGAGGCCATTCGGCTCGCGGCGGATGAGCAAAACCGGAGGTTGACGCCCGCGATCGTGGATCGGCTCGACGACGAGGACCCGGCCGTCCGTCTCTACGCCATCCTCGCACTGGAGCAGATGACCGGCGAGCGGTTGGGATACCAGTATGCGGCGCCCCGATCCGCTCGGCGGGCCGCGATTGACCGCTGGCGGGTGTACCTGAAGGCAACTGCCGACGAGCGTGCCGCGGGCGCCCGATCGCCGGGTACGCGTGCGGAAGATCCTTCGACGCTGGACGACCGGGCTGGTCAATGCCCGTAGGCAGCGGTATGTTGGAACCATCCCCTGGGCCAGCGGTGGCGTGAACGAGCTGCTTGGCCGGACGCTAACCTGCGTACAGGAAGCAGGTTGGCACGATTGAGGCGTCTTCAAAGCAGATCAAGGATCGGGCCCGGCAATGGATGGCGTGGTTAAACAGGTGCGCAGGATCGATGCGGGCGTGGTGGTCGACGTGGCCGGAGAGGTCACCCTGGACGAATCGCCCAATCTGCACAGACAACTCGTGGATCTGATTGCGCAAGGTCCGCACCGCCTGATGGTGAACATGACCGAAGTGACGCACATCGACTCCTCCGGGGTCGGCACCCTGGTGGACGCGTTTCGACGCATGCGCACCAGTGGCGGCCGATTACTGCTGTTCGGGCTGGCGCCCCGAGTCCGCGGCGTGTTCGAGATCACCAAGCTCGATCACTTCTTCACCATCGTCGATTCCGAACAAGAGGCCGCATCGTCATGAGCGACGCGCCGACGAGTCATCCCGCGCAGCGGGAGGGATCCCGGCTGCGGCGCGGCGTGGAAGCCGTGGGGATGCTGGCCGGCGAGCGCATGGATCGCAGCCGGGCTGCCGTCGCGGAAATCGGCGGCGCCAGCTACCTGCTCTATGACACGGTGACGTGGACGCTCCGGGGGCTCTTGCAGCGATCGATGAAACTGGGGCGTAGCGCTCTCGCTGCGCAGATGGTGCGGGTCGGGGTCGAGAGCGTCGGCATCGTGGTGTTGGTGCAGATGTTCATCGGGTGCATCCTGGCTCTGCAACTGGCCCCGACGCTGGAGAGCTACGGGCAATTGGATTCCATTGCCACGGTGGTTGCGATCGCGATCGTGCGGGAACTGGGCCCCCTGATCACCGCCATTGTGCTGAGCGGCTTTGCCGGGGCATCGATCACGGCGGAGATCGGCGCGATGGTCGAGGCCGAAGAGATCAAAGCCCTGCGTGCCCACGCGATCAATCCCATTCGCTTTCTGATTGTGCCCCGTTTCCTGGCCACGGTGATCATGATCGTGGGGCTCGCCGTGCTCGCGGACGTGGTGGGCGTGATCGGCGGCCTGGGCACGTCGTGGCTGGCGCTGGGCATCGCCCCCGAGCACTACGTGGAGACAACGCGCAATGCCCTGGTGGTCAAGGATTTCATCACGGGGCTGATCAAAGCCGGCGTCTTCGGCGTGCTCATCTCCATGATCGCCTGCCACGCCGGGTTGACGGTCCACGGCGGCGCCGTCGGCGTGGGCAACGCGACCACCCGGACCGTCGTGAAATCGATCGTGGCCATCATCGGGATGGACGCGGTCTTTACCGCCATCTTCTATGCCTTCGGAATCTGACTGCGTCATGCGGCCACAGGACGTCGTCATCGCGGTGCGCAACCTGCGCAAGTCCTTCACCGCCGCCAACGGCGATGCCATCACGGTGCTCGATTCGGTGTCCTTCGACGTTCACCGCGGGGAGACGGTGGTGATCATGGGCGGCAGTGGATGCGGCAAGAGCACCTTGCTCAATTGCCTGATCGGCGAATACGCAGTCGATGCCGGCGAGATCCTCTTCCAGACCCGCGAGATGGACGAGCCGGAGAACATCGTCGAGATGACCGAGGACCGCTTCAACGTCGTCCGGAAGCGTTTCGGCATTCTTTTTCAAAGCGGCGCTTTGTTCAACTCCCTCACGGTGGCCGAGAATGTCGCGCTGCCATTGCGAGAGCATTCGTACGTGGACCCGTCCATCATTGATATCGTGGTGACGCTGAAGCTCCAACAGGTCAAGATGCTCCCCCATCGCGACAAGATGCCGGCGCAGCTTTCCGGCGGCCAGAAGAAGCGCGCCGGACTCGCCCGGGCGACGGCCCTTGACCCGCAGATTCTCTTCTACGACGAGCCCTCGGCCGGGCTCGATCCGGTCACTTCCACCGCGATTGACGAACTCATGATGGATCTGGCCAAGAAGCAGCAGGTGACGAGCGTCGTGGTGACGCACGAGATGGATTCGGCCTTCCGGATCGCTGACCGGATGGTCATGCTGGACAAGGGCCGCGTGCTCAAGGTCGGCGACCGCGCGGAATTCGAAGCCCTGCGCGACGCCGAGCCCGGTTTCCTGAGTGACGCCCGCGACCGCCTGATGCACCAGTTTCTCAATGGACTCGGGGAAGGCCCCCTGACCGACGCCGATGGGATGAGCGAATTTGAGAAAATCATTATCGGCACAGGCCGCTGATTGAAGGAGCGCTCGCCGACATGGCCACAACCCGCAACAACTTCCGGCTGGGCATCACTGTCATCTGCATGTTCATCCTCTTTGTCGCCTGCCTGCTGTTCATCGCCGGCCGAGGCTTTTTTCAGCCGGACACCAACCGCCTCACCGTGCGTCTTCAAACCGGACCGGCGCTGCCGGAGATCGGGCCCGGCTCCAAGGTGACCTGCTTTGGCCGACCGGTGGGCGAGGTCGTCGACACCGTGATCCGCACCGTGCCTGATCCAGGCGCGCCTGCGGGCGCCGACATCCAATACCTGGAAATCCACGCCCGTGTGCTGGCGGAACTCGATCTGCGCGCCGATTGCCGCGTGGTGGTCTCCGGACCGCCTCTCGGCGGCATTGGAATGATCGAAATCGTCGACCGTGGCGTGGCGCCGGCAAGGCTGGACGCTGATGCGGCCGTGCTCGCCGCTCCTGTCGGGCTCCAGAGCGCTCTGGCCAGCTTCTCCGCGGAACTCGATCCGGCGAATCCCTCCGGTCTGCTCGCGCTGGTCAAGGAGCAGATCGACCCGGATGAACGGCATTCGCTGATGGCCAAGGTGCATACCTCGCTCGGCGACATCAATCGCATCACGGCCAGCCTGGGCCGGGAGCTTGACGGCGCGCAGGACGACGTGCTGCTCAGCCGGCTCAATGCGGACCTGACGCGCGTTGGCGAGGTGCTTGATGAGATCCTCGACCTGGTCCGCGAAAACCGGCCCAAGATCGACAACACCCTTGCATCCGTAGACCACGCGGCCCGGCGGATCGATCGGGAGGTGGTCGCGTCGTTGGCTCATGAGCTGGATCGCGAGCACGCCGGCGGCCTGATCGCCCGGACGCACAGCGCTTTCGAGCGTCTCGATCAGTCGCTGCGCGACATCAATGCGATCACGGCCGAAGGACGGCAGATCGTGCTGATCAACAGTGGCCGATTGGACGAGCTGGTCGAAAACGCAACGGAGGCCAGCGCGCTGCTGAAACGGGGCGTCAAGGATCTCTACCTGCACCCCTGGAAGCTGCTCAGCAAACCCACGCAGGCGGAGAAGGACGAACTGGAGCTGATCGACGCAGCCAGGGAGTTCGCCACGGCGGCGGCCCACCTGGATGACGCCACAACGCGGCTGCAAGCCCTCGCCGAGGCCGCGAATGCCGGCGAGACGGCCGATGACCAGCGTCTCGAGGAGATTCGCGCCGAGCTCGCCGAGAGCGTGGAATCGTATTTTGAGGCCGAAAAAGCCCTCTGGCGAGCATTGCGCGTTGACGAGTGACGCGATAACATGACGGCCGGTCGTACCCTGGTCGAGGCGCTGGATTCGTCTGCCACGAAGAGGACAACATGAGCAAGAAGAAATCCGAGACCATCCCCGACGTAATCGTCATCGGCGCCGGACCGGCCGGCACGACCGCCGCATTGCGGCTGGCCAGCATGAAACGCTCCGTCCTGTTGCTGGACGGCGCTGCGTTTCCGCGATCGAAGCCCTGCGCCGGTTGGTTCTCCGCGCGGGGCGGCGCGTTGCTGGCGGAGTTGGGCGTGCCGACGCGTAATCTGCTCCAGCAGACGATTGACTCGGTCACCTTCTGCGACAGTGAGGTCGCGCGGACGGCACGGCCGACCAAGAAAGTTCCCCTGGGCCATCTGATTGACCGCACGGCGTTCGACGCTGCCCTGGTGGCGGCCGCCCGCAAGCAGGGAGCGACTTTTCGCGACCGGCACGTGGTGACGGGGATCGAGCCGGGCGAATCCGGCGTGACGGTTCATTGTCACGAGCGAGAGAGCCTCCGGTGCCGCAACCTGATCGTCGCCACCGGCATCTCGCGGCAACTGCTGGAACAAGCCGGTCTGCACCTGGCCAGCGAGGCCGACCCCGTCTGGACCGTGCACGTGGATGAACCGAAACCCTCGAACGGGGATGAAACCGCCAATGTCGTGATCGTGGTGGGCGCGACCCCCGACAACGGCTTCTGCCTGGCGGTCGAAAGACCGGACAGCATCTCATTGACCCTCAATGGGAAAGGAGATCCGCCGGCGTTGACCCGAAGATTAATCGAACTCGCGGGAGCGCTGGCCGCCAAGGGGCATGTGTCCGTGGACCTCTCAAAGGCGGCGGCCACGGCCCGGTGCATGCCCACCTTTCCGTTTTCGGCCCTCGATGTGGACTCGCACGTGGGCAAACATACGCTGGTGATTGGTGACGCGGGCGGATTTCACGCGGCCGCCAGCCACGAAGGCATCTACCCGGCCATGTGGTCCGCGATGATCGCAGCCCGGGTGGTGGATGAAGCCAGCGACAGTGAATACCCCCAGGACGCGCTGATGACCTTTGACACGAAATGGCGGCTGGAAATGGCCGACTTTCTGCGGCCCCCGAATACAGACCTGAAACTCCTGTTGCCGCTGATCTTCACCAACCAGCCGATGGCGGACCGCATGGCCGCCGCGTTCTTCGGCGGGGAAAACATCTGAGGCGAATATCGATGCGTGCGGCGGAGGCCGGCGCATTGACATCAGGTGATCTCGTGGAATTCCACCTGATCCAGGGCCGGCTCAATGAGGGCGACCGTATAGGTGTGCGCCCGGTGGAGCGCGCCCGGGTTGATGACCCGGGTGGAACCGACGCGCTCATCACGCGGCACATGCGTGTGTCCGTGGAGGATGTAGTCCGCAACCGGGGCGGCGAGCGCCTGGCGAAATGCCGACTCATGGCCGTGGTACACCTCGAAGCGTCGTCCCCCGACTTCAAACGCCCGCGGCACGGTGTCTGGAGGCGTCAGGCCGGTCGTGGCCAGATACGCGAGCAGGGCCGCGTCCGGTTCATCTGTATTGCCCCACACGAACCGGCAATCCCGCCCGACCAATTCGTCGAAGACGGCCACGCCGCCGACGTCGCCACAGTGAACCAGCATGGACGCCCCCAGTTCGTCGAACCGGGCCAAAGCCGCGCGCAGGGGGCCCACCCGACCATGGGTATCCGAGAGCACACCGATGCGCAAGGGTTCATGCTGCTCGATCATGGCTTGACCGCCTCGACGCCGGCCGTCAGGCGGGCCCACAACTCCCGGTCCTGACTGGGCCGGGTACCCTGGGACTGCAACTCCACGAAATACGCCTCCTTCTCCGCGCTGCCCAGGGGCGTCACGATGGCCAAGACCTGAACGCGCATACCGGCCAACAGACTGCCCGCGTGCGGCTGCCAATCGACCTCGGCTGCATCCCAATCCTCCAATCGCCGGGTGGACGTACGAATTTCGGAGGGCGGAATCCGGTATTCCTCAAATACATCGGCCACGATTAATTCACGCCCCAGTTTCTCCGGGGTCACGCCCTCGTCGACGAAGAGACGTCCGATCAGCAACTGGCGCCGCCCCCCTGGCGACATGAAAGCGCGCATCTGTTCCTGCTGCGCCGTCCCCTGACCGAGGATGGTGCCCTTATCCTCCCACGCGGTGGGTATGCGGAAGGCGATCCGCCAGTCGGCTGGCTGCTGCGGCGGGCCGAACGTGACGGGCCCCCGCTGGGACATCTGGAAATACGCCCCGAGCATGGTGGCAACAAAAAGACCACCGCAGAAGAAGGCGCCCCGGCGTTGGCGTTTAGGCGGCTTGAGGGAAGTATACGAGGACATCGTGCCCAGCATCGTAGGCTTCGCCCGGCGCCTGCACAACTGTTGACCGCTGCGACGGAAGAATCTACATTTCAAGACGTTGTGCGCCGCACCGGGCGCTGGTCGGGCGGCGTGCAATTGTTCGCGCGCCATCCGGAGGGCCCGCGGACCCCAGAACGGACGCCGCCATGGATGAATTCAAGCGATTCTTTTTGCGAGGCCTCGCGGCGGTACTGCCCACCCTGTTGACCGTGGCCGTGTTTCTGTGGGCCTATAATCTGATCGACCAGTACATGGGCCAACATATCACCACGGCCATGCTCAATATCATGACCCTGACGGGCCCTCCCGACGAGAAAGTTGTGGACCGGATCGAGGACAGCCTGCGGTACGGTCGCCCGATCGACGAATGGCTGGGACCGGAAGCCGGAGACGATGCCGGGCGGCAGGTCACGGAAGAATATAAGGTCATTCACAGCAAGGCCTTACAAAGCCAGAGAGAGGTCGTCCGCAAGCGTGCCCTGCGGCGGCGGGCGGAAGCCCTCTGGGAGATCGCCTTCGCAAAGTACAAGTTGAACCTCGTTGGTTTCGTCATTGCGATCATTGTCGTATACTTCGTGGGCTTGTTTCTGGCGAGCTTCATTGGCCGAACAAGCTTGCGATTTGTCGAGAACGCGGCGACCCGCATGCCGATCGTGCGGGCGATTTATCCTAACATCAAGCAGGTGACGGACTTCCTGTTTGGGGAGCACAAGCTCGAATTCTCTGGCGTGGTGGCGGTGCCGTATCCGCGTGTGGGGATCTGGTCGGTCGGATTGCTCACCGGCCCCCCGATGAAGGCCATCGAGGATGGCGCGGGTGAGGAGATGGTGACCATCTTCATCCCCAGTTCGCCGACCCCGATAACGGGCTACACCATCACCGTTCCGCGGCGTGAAATCATCGAATTGGCCCTTTCCGTGGATGAGGCGTTGCGCTTCATCATCAGTGCGGGGGTCATAAAACCGGACACCGATCTGTCGCTGCCCGCCGAAGCCGCCATCGGCGATAGCGGCAGTCCATGAACGAGGAGGCCAACGGGTGCAAATATCTGTCACGGGTCGGCACGTCGAACTCACTCCGCGCACCAAGTCTTACGCCGAGGAAAAAGCGTCGCGGTTGCCCCGTTACTACGACCGGGTGCAATCCATCGAAATCATCATCGGCAAGGAAGCGGAGCAGAGCATGGTGGAGATGATCGTCAAGGCGGCGGGCGCGCAGGACTTCGTGGCCAAGGAGGTCGGGCCCGACGCGACGAGTTGCATCGATCTGCTGATCGACAAGATGGAGCGCCAGTTGACCAAACACAAAGAGCGTTTCCGGAATCGCAAGCACCTCGCCAAGAAGGTGGAACCGTACGAGGAACCGTGACAGCCACGGGCAGTGCCCGCCTCCGGGCGCTGTGAAGTGGGCCCCAGGCGATGACGATCGGCACGACAAGCTGCGCCGAGTTACTTCCGGATGTGCAACGGTTCCGGCCGTTGCTGCGAGAGCAAGTATGAAGCTGATTGATTTTTTTCGAATCAACGCGTGTATTCCTGAATTGCAGGCAACTGACCGCAATGGAGTGATCCGCGAACTGATCGAATCGCTCGCCGCCGACGGCGTCATCGCGTCTGAAGACGCCGAGGCCATCGCCCGGTCCTGCATCGCCCGTGAGAATCACGGCAGCACGGGCTTCGGCAAGGGCGTCGCCGTACCCCACGTCAAGCACGCCGCGGTCAAGCAGATGTCGGCGGCCATCGCCCGCTCCAGCGCCGGCGTTGACTTTGCCGCGCTCGACCGCGCGCCGGTTTACACCGTGGTGCTCCTGCTGAGCCCGGAGAACGACCCGGAGACACACCTCGCCGCCATGGAGCGCATCTTCCGCCATCTCCAGCGCGACAATTTCCGCCGCTTCCTCCGGCAGGCCGAGACGAAGGAGATGATGCGCGATCTCATAATTGAAGCGGACGAGATGCAGGAAGAGTAGTCGCCCCATGTTCCGCCCTCGGGCGGCGTGCGGCATGCGCCGCGCCCCCGTTGGCGAGGGTATCCACTGAAGTGTGCCGGACGAACCACGAAGTCACTGCGGAGGCGGTCATCGTCAATCAGCAGGGGCTCCACGCCCGGCCCGTGATGAAATTCGTCGATATCGCCACGGCCTACCAAGCCGACATCGCCGTCGACCGCGGCGAGGGCACGGAACAGGTCGATGGTAAAAGTCCTATGCACATGATGCTGCTGGCGGCGCCCAAGGGTTCGGTGCTCCGCATCATGGCACGCGGGGCCGACGCCGACGCCGCCACCGAAGCGCTGGTGAAACTGATCAATGGGGGCTTTGGCGAACTGTAGACGGCAGCGCCAACGACAGGCCGCCGATCCGGCGCATTGCGAACACGCGGAGTGAAAGGAAGCACCCGAACGGCATGGAGATCTTGCGGGGCATCTCGGTTTCGCCCGGCGTGGCCATCGCGGAAGCGGTCGTCCTCGACGCGGAGGAGTACCGCATCCCGCGCCGCTCGGTCGCTCCCGAAGAGGTGGCCGAGCAGTGCGCCACCATCGACCGCGCCCTCGACGCCTCCATTCATGAGCTGGACGAGCAGAAGGACCGGCTTCGCGACAACCTTGGCACCGACGCGGCCGACATCTTCAACTGGCATCTGGGCGTGATTCGCGCCCCGCACCTGGCCAAGCAGGTCAAGGACCTCATCCAGAACAGCCGTTACTCCGCCGCTTACGCCGCCAGTTTCGTCATGCGAACCTACCAGCGGCGGTTTTTGAAGATGAACGACCCCCTGCTGGCCGAGCGGGTCCGGGACGTGCAGGACATCGAGCGTCGGCTGATGCGGCACATCCTGGGCGAAACGCGCGAGGATCTGGCACACCTTTCGCGGCCGGTGGCGCTGATCGCCCACGACCTCTCCCCGTCCCAGACAGCCCAGCTCAGCCTGACGAAGGTCGTGGGCGTCGCGCTGGACGTGGGCGGAGCGGCGAGTCACACCGCCATTCTGCTACGTAGTCTGGGCCAGCCGGCGGTGGTCGGCGTAAACGACCTCGCGTCGCGGGTGAGCGGCGGCGATCTGGTCATTATCGACGGCGTCAACGCGATCGTGGTGGTCTCGCCCGACGAGAAGACGCTGGAGCAGTACCGCGTCCAGCAGCAGACGTATACGCGAATCCGGGGCGAGCTGGCCCTGCTTCGCGACCTTCCCGCGGTCACCACGGACAACGTCCGCATCCAACTCATGGGCAACATCGAGTTTCCTGCCGAATCGGAGATCTCGATCGAGCAGGGGGCCGACGGCATCGGGCTGTATCGCACCGAGTTCCTGTATATCCGGGGGACGGGCGAACCGAGCGAGGATGAGCAGTACGAGGCCTACCGTCAGGCCATCCGGGGGGCGGGTGGGCGTCCCGTGACCATCCGCACGTTCGACCTGGGGGCGGACAAATACACCCAGAGCAAGTCGTACGAGCGGGAACCGAACCCGATGCTGGGGCTGAGGTCGATCAGGTACTCACTCCAGTCGCTGGATATGTTCAAGGTTCAGTTGCGGGCGATTCTGCGGGCGGCAACCGAGGGGCAGGTTCGGCTGATGTTCCCTCTGATCATCAGCCTGATGGAGTATCGCCAGGCTCGCATGGTGCTTAACGACGCCATGGAGGACCTCGAGGACGAGGGGGTGGCGTTCAACCCCCATATCGAGACCGGAATCATGGTTGAGACGCCGGCAGCGGCGATTCAATGTCGGGATTTCGCGCGGGAAGTCGGCTTTGTCAGCATTGGGACGAACGATCTGGTGCAATACCTGCTGGCGGTCGACCGGGGCAATGAGCGGGTGTCGCGGTACTACTCCGCGGCCCATCCGGCGGTCCTCCGGGTGATTCACGACGTGATCAAGACTTGCACGAAAGCGGGAATCGACTGTAGTCTATGTGGAGAAACGGCTGGCGAGCCGTTATATACTATGTTGCTCGCGGGCATGGGGTTGCGCTGTTTTTCGATGGCGCCCCACAACATCCCCGAGGTGAAGAAACTCGTGCGGATGTGCTCCGTCAAGCACATGGAGCGGGTAGCCCGCAGAGCATTGTCGTTTGAGACGGAGCGGCAGGTGATCAACTACCTCCGCACCCAGACACGCAAGATTCTGCCCGAGGACCCGATCTAGGCGCACTTGCGGCGCAGCGGGGAATCGGCTGACTGATATTGACGAAACGGTCCGGGCGCGTGCTCGGAACCAGCAGACAAGACAAGCAAGACATGGGTACACCTGGAATCGTCGTGACGGAGTGAGCACAGGCGCCCCTCGAACCCGATATGCACTGGACTTTGCAGTGCACGGAGACATCCGGTTCATCGCCCACAACGACATGGTGCGTATGTTCTCGCGGGCCTGCGCCCGTGCAGGGTTGCCGGTCGCGTTCACCCAAGGCTTCAACCCGCGGGCCCGCCTGTCGTTGCCTTTTCCCCGACCGGTTGGGCAGCAGTCCGACGCCGAGCGATTACTGGTGGACCTGGGCGAGCCGTTGCCGGCGACGTCGCTGATCGAGCGACTCCAGCCGCAGATGCCGCCCGGAATCGACTTGCGGCACGCGACGACGCTGGCCACCACCGATTCCTGTCCCCCGCGGTGGGTGCGTTACCGCGTGGATTGCCCTCCGGCCGATTCGACGGCGCTCGCCGCGACGGCACAACACCTGCTGGATTCCGAAACTGTTGTCATCACGCGCGTTCGCCACAAGGACAAGAGGTCCAAGGTGGTGAACATCCGGCCGTTCATTGACGCGATCCAGGTCGACGAATGCGGCCTGGATGTGTCAGTGTTCCTCACGGACAGCGGGGCCGCCACACCCACAGAGGTGTGCGGCGCCCTCGGCATGGAGGCGGACGCGATCAATCATCTGGTCCGTCGCGCGGAGATACAATGGCAGACGAAACCAACGCAACCAACCCCGAATCCAACGCTGTAGCTGGCGAGAAGACAGCGAAGAAGTCCACGCGCAAGCGCAAGACAACAGCGAAGAAGGCGACGACAAAAAAGAAGACCACCCGCACCAAGCGCACCGCCAAGGCCAGCGCCCAAGCTGCGGATGCCGGCGAGAAGGCGTCCGCAACGGAAGCCACCAAACCCGCGAGCGTCACGCCGAAGAAGAAGACCCGCCGGACGAGCAAACGGGCGAAGCGCACGACCGCGGACAGCAATCCCCCGCAAACCGACGCCTCCTCGGCGGAACCCGCTGAAGCCGTATTGCCGGCCCCGGCGACGCAAACCAGCGAACAGCAAGGGGACGGCGCGGCGGCGTCCGCGCGGGAAGCGGCCAAAGCGGAATCCAAGCCCGTTGCGATGAAGACCCGGCGAAAGCGGGCCAAACGGCGCACGGCCAAGGATCAAAAGGAGTCGCAGGCCCCGGAGACCCAACCTGCCGCCCCACCGTCCGAGCCATCGCCCGACGCCCCGGCCCAAGCGGGGGCGGCCACCCGTGGTCCATCCACCACCGAACACAGGTCCGTTCCTCCCCAGCCACCGCGCACGGACAATCGCGACGTTCGCCCGGCCCCGGCCGGGCGCACTACGGAGCAGCCCAAGGCTCTGCCCGCCCCGGACACGCGGTCGGCACTGCCGGATCGGAAACAACCGTTCGGTTTCGGCATTGCACCGGGCGGCGCCCCGACTTCAGAGCCACCCGTGAGAGCCTCAGAGTCGGCCGCCACTGCCCAGGGCAGCGCGACCCCCCCGGCGAAGGACGCGGCGGATCGCCCGCCCGCCGAAGGCGCGGATGCGCCCTCGGCAGGTCCCCAAGCCGAGGAACCTCCGAAGGGCAAGCGCAAGCGTCGCCGCAAGTCGCACGCCCAACGGCGTCGCGAGCAAGCGGAGCGGCAGAAGAACGCGGCGACGGACGAAGCCAAGCCCGCGGCCGACCATGATGCATCTGCCGGCGACACCGACGCCGACTTGGCCAAAACATCCCCCGACACCCAATCGGCGTCCGACGCCGCTGCGGATAGCCCAGAAGAAGACGCGCCTCGCATCGTGCTCAAGCAGCGTCCTCCGCGGCGGGCCCGCGGAAAACGCCGCCGAGGCAAGAAGACGCCCGATCAGGCAGGCGGCGAAGCGGCCGCCCGTTCGGGTGACGAACCAGCGCCCGCAGCGAAAGGTGATCTGGCAGCGCCGGCCGCAACGCCCCCACCGCCCGCTGCCCCCGCCGACACCGAGGCCGACGAGTCCCTTGACGACGACATGGCCCCGACTGAAATCGGCATGAATCGCATCGAGGTCATTGATGACAGCCATCCCGCGCCCAAGACCTTGAAAGACGGGCGCGAGATGATCATCAACGTTACCGCCGGGGCCGAATGCCGCATCGCCATCCTCGAGAATCAGCGCCTCGAAGAGCTCAACATCGAGCGGCAGAGCCTGGCGAGTCACGTCGGCAACATCTACATGGGTCGGATCACCAACGTCGAACCCAGCATCCAGGCGGCGTTTGTCGACTTCGGGCTGGCTAAGAATGGCTTTTTGCACATCTCCGACGTGCTGCCCAAGTACTTCCCCAACAGCAAGAACGAACTCGAGCAAGTGGGCAAGAAGGTGCCCCGGCGCGACCGCCCCCCCATTCAGAAGTGCTTCCGCCGCGGCGACAAGGTCATCGTGCAGGTGGTCAAAGAGGGTGTGGGCACCAAGGGGCCAACCCTCACCACCTACCTCTCCATCCCGGGGCGTTTCATGGTCATGATGCCCGGCATGGATCGGCTGGGCGTCTCGCGCAAGATTGAGGATGAGAACGACCGCCGGGCCATGCGCGACATTCTCAACCAGCTCAACTTGCCCGGCGGCATGGGCTTCATCCTCCGCACGGCCGGACTGAACCGCAACAAGCGTGAGCTCCAGAGCGATCTCAACTACCTGAGTCGTCTATGGAAAACCGTCGAGCAGCGGATCCAGCGTTCGAACTCGCCGTGCGAACTCTACCAGGAGTCTGACCTGGTCATTCGCACCATCCGCGACGTTTACTCGAGCGATTTCAAACGGATCGTGGTGGACGACGCCGACACGGCCCGCAAGGCGAGCGAGTTTCTCCGCATCGCCATGCCGCGGACGCCCAACCTGGTCATAGAGTACCGCCGCAGCGAGCCGGTCTTCCACTGCTTCGGCATCGAGCAGGAGATCGAGCGGATTCACTCCCGCCATGTGCCGCTGCCGTCGGGCGGATCGATCGTCATCGACAGCACCGAGGCGATGGTGGCCATTGACGTCAACAGCGGCAAGTTCCGCGAGTTACAGGACGCCGAAGAAACCGCGTACCGCATCAATCTGGAGGCGGCCGAAGAGATTGCGCGTCATCTGCGGCTCCGCGACCTCGGCGGCCTGGTGGTCTGCGATTTCATCGACATGCGCATGGACCGCCACAAGCGGGCCGTGGAGAAGGCCTTGCGCGACGCCTTGAAGAAACACAAGGAGCGCGCCCGCATTCTGCGGATGAGCAAGTTCGGGTTGATCGAGATGACGCGCCAACGGCAGCGTCAGTCGCTGAAGCGCAGCATCTTCGTAGACTGCCCCCATTGCCGGGGCAGCGGATTGGTCAAGACACCTGAATCCATGTCGCTCGAGGTGATCCGGGTCCTGCAAATCCTGGTTAATCGCCAAGAGGTGGCGAGGATCACGGTTTCGGCCGCTCCCCCGGTCGCGGCGCTGATTCTCAACGACCATCGCGCCTACCTCTATCGCCTGGAAGACAAGTCGGGCAAGCGGATCTCCATCACGCCCAACTCGGCGTTCACGCGTGATCAGGTCGAGTACGAGTGCAGCGACGATCGCGGCATGCCGCTGAGGATCGATCTCTGAGTTCGGGATCGGAGAGGATCGGACGCCTGGTCGCCGTGACACAAGCGTGTTTGTTTTGCCCGAAAGGCAGACCCATGAGGATCCGCTATCCGATTGCTGTGATTGGTATGCTCACCGCGGCGCTCGTCGCCGGTTGCGGTAATGGGTTTCTTGCGGATCTCGACCTGCTCCCCAGCGCCGACGACATTTCCGACGAACTCCGCGCGGACTGCGCGGGCGTGATGACCGACGACGAAATCACGACCGCCCTGATCGCCGCTCGCCTGGACCGCCTCAACGGCTATACGAAGGATGAAGAACGCGCAACCGCGCTCCAGAACTGCACCATCGACGCCCTGTTCAGCGATGTCGCCATCGACGATTGCATGACCTGCAAAGGGGCGATCCTCGACGAGATCTATGGGCCCTGACGAGCCGATTTGATCCCCACGCAGGAGCCCCAAACAGCAGCGGCCGGAGCCGGCAGGCGACTTGCCTCCCGGCTCCGGTCGTGCGCGCCTGGTTCACCACGTCCATAGTTACAGGGCGCCGGTGAAGACCTTCTGGACGAGCATGAAGTCCACCAGGTCCACATCGCCGTCGTCGTCGACGTCGCCGTTGATACAGATGGGGAGGAGGTAGCCACCGTTGGGCCCATTGAGGCAGTCAATGAAGTCCACGTGGTCGCCGTAGTCCACGTCGCCGTCGCCGTCGAAGTCGCCCCAGCCGGGGGCCGGCACCGTGTTGATGTCGTTCAAGTGAAAGACGGCGGACACGATGGCCACGCCGCCGCCCGCGGCCGATGCGTCGATCGTGAGCGTATTGAGGCCCACGAGCACCGCCCCCTCGGAAATCGGCAGGCGGGTCACGTTCTGCCCGTTGGGATCCACGGCGGCGGGGTCGACGACGCCGATCGAGGCGCCGTTGAAGAAGACCTCGACGGTGTCGGCCGGGTATGCTCCGGTCGCGTGGATGTCCATCGTCGGCCCGTCGTTGAATGGATCGCGGATCAATCCGTAGCGATAGCCGGCCGGAATCGTGACTGTATACCCAAACACATCGCCCCCGCGCAGCATTTTGTCGTTCACGCACTCCGCGCTACCGGTACCATGATCGCTGACGTAGAGCACGAACTCCTCGTTCTCATTCATCAGCGGACGGAGAGCGTCCAGAACCGCGCAGAAACCCGCAGTCGTGGCGGCGGAGACGTTGCCATCCGGAACGCCGCTGCCGGCGCAGGGGTTGTCGGTTCCATCGCCGAAGAGCACCTGCACGCTTGTGCCATTGGTGTCCAGATTCCCCCACTCCTGCTCGAGCAGTTCGCACATTTTGCGGATGTCATTGCGATGCCGCTGGGCGTCGGGCTTGCCGGCGAGCAGCACCGCGTGGTGGCTCGACGCGTCGGGGTCTTTCAGGGTGATACCGCGCGCCTCATCACCACTGAAGCGATACTGGGGCCGCTCTGTCTGGGCGCTCCGGTTCATGGGGTTCGCGGCATCATCCCGCGCGGCCTTCTTCAGTGCCCGCAGCACCGGCAGATCGTCAAGTGCGTCCACCAGCGGCCGCGTCCAGCGATCCATCGGTCCGTTGGAGTTCATCGGGTCGTCCCGCTCGCCGAAGGAGACCTCGTCGTGACGCGACGCGGACCCCGCGACCCAGGGCACGGCGTCGCCCAATTCATCCTCGATGTCGTCGAGCATGCCGCCGCCGAAGCACTGCTGGAAGAACAGCTTGACGTCCTTGGCGTTGGCCGTGCCGTTGGTATTGACCAGCAGTTCCTTGAGCTTCATCGCCAGCTTTGCGTCACTCAGCTTTCCATCCTGCATCGAGATGTACGAGTTTTCCGTCGCGGGTTGTTCGACCTCGTCGATCAGGCCATTGTTGTTGTTGTCGGTGGCCGTTCCGGCGGCGACGTCCGCCTCGTCGGGGATTCCATTGTGATTGAGGTCGTTGCTGCGGCACTCGGCGATATCACACACGTCCGGGATGCCATTGCTGTTGGCGTCGTGAGCTGAACCGGCGGCGATCTCGAGGTGGTCTTCGATGCCGTTGCTGTTGCAGTCGCGGGCGCAAAGGTCGTCCACGCCATCGCCGTCGGCGTCTCCCGCGCAGAGGGTCAGCGGCCCCTGCGGCGTGCCCCCCTCGTCAAGGCAGACGATGGCGGGCCCGTTGCCGCACGACCCGTCCGGCAGGCAGCAGGCCTGCACAATCAGGGGCACGACCGTTTGCGCGTACGTGCCGGGGTGCTCCATGACGGTTTCGGTGATGGGGAAGAAGTTCGGCCCCTCGTCCGGCAGCGGTGGTTCCGGCGGCTCATACCACCATGCCGCCGGTGGATTGCTGTTGACGGTAATGGGCGGGTGACCTTCCAGAATCAGCGGTGGGCCGCCGAATACCGGCTCAAAAACGTACACCGGCTGAATCACACCGCTCCAGAAAAACTCTCCGCCCAGCTCATCGATGCGGATGATGGTCATATTTCCCGAGCCCGGCTGCGCGGGCGGCAGGCTGACGAACACGTCCCACAGGCCCGACCCCACCGCGATGGGCTCCACGCTGCGCAATTGCAACTGCTGGATCTCGATGGGCACGGTCGCCACGGAACCGTTGGTATTGAGCGGCGCCGTACCGGTCCGTTGGATGATGGTGTCCGTCTCCCCCAGCCCGGCCGGGTCGATGGGCATCCCCACGAAGTCGATGCGGCCGACGAACGGATCCGAACCGGGATCAAAGAAGCCTTCGGGGATGGGCGGCAAATCGGGCGTTCCGAATTCGATGTGGGCCTCCGGGGTCCACCAGTAGTTGGCGCCCGGGAAGACATCGAACGGATTGATGCCCCGCTCATCTGCGGCCAGGACGCCCGCCGGAAGGCAGCAGCAAGTTATCGCCGCCAGCATCACTGGGTAAAAACAATCATTCAATGTGCGCACGCGTGTCATTCGTACGTCCTCCTGTCTTGTGAGGTGTATGCTTTACTGACGCCCCAACGCCCACCGGCGCAGCGTCATGTGTTCGGGAGTGGTCCGGCGAAGCGAGTGCAACGGCGGCGGAGTTCAGGCATGCCCGCGAGAAGCGTGGTCAGGCATGCGCAAAACGCCGCCAGCGCGCCGCCGTGGCGGATGCGGAAGATGTTGGTAACAGTGCGAACCTACTCCGGCCGATTCCTCTCGATATTCATCATACCGATAGGCGCGCGCTGCCTGCAACCTGACGCCACTTCCAGTTACACCACGACTGTACCGACAGGGTACGAACGATTGCCGCGATACGCGCAAACGCACTTCCAGCGATCGGCAGCGTCCCGCGTTGAAGCGGCAGGGCGAGCTTCAAGCAATCGCAGTGTTTCCGACCTCGGTTTTGCTCGATACCGCGGCTCTGTTCGGCACAACAATTGAACTGGATACGCGCTAACTCCAGCGTGGCCAGCCGAGGCAGGAGATGATGGAGAGCCCCACGATCGTCAGAGCAATGATCAGGAAAACCAGGGTTCCCACCGATTGCTTGACAAGGGGATGGGGATTCCGGGTCGGCGCTCCGCAGGTCGCGCAATGCCTGGCCACCGCCGGGTTCAGGTGGTAGCAGTGCGGGCAGCGCTCTGATCGTCTGTACATCCGTCCAGCTCCGGATTTGTGCCAGGACTTGCGTGCGGGCTGCGCCCGAATCACGGGCGCCGCAAGCTTTGATCGCTGAGCAGGTCGGGGTTTACCACATCGCGGATTGCGCAGGCACTACTCGTCGTCCGGCAGCGGCGGCGGTTCCTCGTCCGGCAAGGCGACTTGCCGGTGCTGGCGCAGGTCCTCCACCCGATCGAGCTGCCGCTCGAGCATGCGCGTGCGCGTGGTGGTCAGCGTTTCGTAGGATTTCACCACCCCATCCAGCCGCTTGCCCAACTGGTCCACCACCTCACCGTACTTGAACCACTGCTTGCGGAACTGTCCGAGGAGGCTGAGGATCTCGTTGCTTGCCTCCTGGAGACGGAAGTTGTCCGCCGCCTGTCGAATCACCGCCAGAATCGCGAACAACGTCAAGGGCGAGCAGAGCACGACCTTCTGCCGCAGGGCGTCTTCGAGCAGCTTCGGGTCGTGTTCCTGGATGAACCCGTAGAGCTGCTCGTTGGGAATAAACACCAAGACGAAGTCGATCGTCCCGCTCGCCGGGTCGATGTACTCGCGCGTGGTCACTTCCCGCACCCGCGCGCGCACGTCCGAGAGGAACGCCTTCTTGCACGACTCTGCGGACGACTCGTCGGCCTCCAGGTAGCGCATGTAGTTGGCCAGCGGGAACTTCACGTCCATGTTCACATGGGGACCGGTCGGGAGAAGAAACACGAAGTCGGGCCGCGAGCCGCTTTCCGTCGCGGTCTGCTTGCGGTAATTCACGCCCTCGATCATGCCGGCCAACCGCAGCACGTCCTCGGCCATCCGCTCGCCCCACTGCCCCCGGTGACTCGGGCTGGCCAGCGCCTTGGTGAGCTGCGCGGTGGTCTCATTGAGGGTCGTCGTCACTTTTCCGGTGTTTTCCAGCTCGCGAACCAACTTTCCGAAGATCTCGCGGCGGTCCTTCTCACCGCTGTGCAGCACGGCAGTCAACTCGCGCAGCTTGACGTTGAGCGTTTCCAGGCCGGCATCGATCAGCTTCTTTTTGTTTTCGAGGGTGGATTCGCCCTGCTGGGTCTGTTGCTCCAGGCGGGTGCGCGCCAGCTTGAGAAATTCTTCGCTGTTGCCCGCCAGCGCCTCGCGTGACAGCGCTCCAAACGCATCCCGGAGCTGCGCGATCACCGCGTTGAGATCGGATATCCGCTGGGCTTGGGCTTCCTCCACCAACCGGCGGGCAACCTCCTCCGCAGGCTTGCGCCGCAACCGCCCTACCAGCAGCACGAGCCCTGCCCCCACTACGACGCCTGCCAATGCGAACCACGCCTCATGCATGCCCACTCACCGCCTACTCACCGCCGCGAAGCACCGCCTTCGACGCCGCCATTCCCTACAACCCGTCGATCCAATCCAGCAGCAACCGCACACCGAAACCCGTCGCGCCCTTCGGGCAATACGGCGCGTCGCGGTCGATGTCCGCCACGCCGGCGATATCCAGATGGGCCCAGGGCACCTTCGAATCCACGAACTGCTTGAGGAAAATACCGCCCTGAATCGCGTGCGCGTAGCGGCTTCCGGAATTCTTGAAATCGCTGTCGTCGCCCTTGAGCAACTCGAAGTACTCGTCCCACAGCGGCAGCGGCCACAGTCGCTCGTGCACCTCTTTCCCGGACGCCACCAGGGCCTGCTGCAAGGCCTCGTCGTTGGACATGATTCCGGCGCATTCGTTCCCCAGCGCCACCACCACTCCGCCGGTCAAGGTGGCCAGGTCGACGATCGCCCGCGGCTTGTACTTCTTCTGGGCATAGGTCAAGCCATCACAGAGCACCATCCGCCCTTCCGCGTCGGCGCTGACAATCTGCACGGTCTTGCCGCTGAGCGTCGTGATGATGTCGTCCGGGCGGTAGGCCTTGCTTGAAATCATGTTCTCGGCGGCGGCGATGATGCCCACGACGGGCGTCTTCGGCTTGACCGCCGCCACAGCCTGCATGGCGCCGATCACGGTCATGCCGCCGCATTTGTCGTACTTCATCCCCAGGATGCCGTCCTTGGTCTTGATGGAATAGCCGCCCGTGTCGAAGGTGATGGCCTTGCCCACCAGGACAACCGGCTTGCCGGCGGATTGTCCGCGCCCGGGATACTCGAGGACGATCATGCGTGGCGGAGTGGCGCTGCCCTGGCCGACGCCGAGAATGCCGCCGGCCTTCATCCTGGCCAGCGCTTTTTCGTCCAGCACGGTGCACTTGAGTCCGGACTTGCGGGCCAGCGCCTTGGCTTTATCTGCGAGCGTGACCGGGTTGATCACGTTGGGGGGTTCGTGGGCCCACTCCCGGGCGGTCAGGGTGCCGGTGCAGACGTGCTGGGCGAAGGTGATGCGCCTGGTCAAGTCGGCGCTGCGTTTTTTCGCCACCAGGTCCACGTTGAGCGCGGGGCGTTTGGGTGGATTGGTCTTGTGTTGATCGAACGCGAAATCGGCGAGCAACAACCCTTCGGCCAGTGCAACGGCCGCATCCTGGTCGCCGATCCCCGCCACCTCCGGCGCCTCGACCTCCGCCCGGGTCGCCTCCAGCCCGCGCATGGCGCCGACGATGGCCCCGCCGGCCTGACGGACACGATCAGCCGTCACGCCCGCAACCTTGCCCAACGACACGACCGCCAGGCATCCTGAGGCATCGCGACGGGCGATCACCCAACCCCCGACGGAATCCGGCATCTTCACGTCCGCAAGATCCTTGTCCGGCTTCCCATCGGCCGGCCGGAGCAGAAACCGCAGGGCCGCAGAACGCGCTGGCTTGTCGGTCACTTTCAGCGTCACTTTGTCCTCCTCGCAGGTGGCAGGGGGTGAATTATGTTCGATTATCGGGCGTCGGCATCGTATCTGCCGGGACTGCGGGTGGCAATCGAATGACAGGCGACGCGAGGTCCCGCATGTTGATTCCGGTCACCATGCCGAACGCGCGGCGCTGATAAAACGCAACAAACGGCAGGACCCGAAGCAAGTCGCCGTGGAGTCGCATCTCCCCCTGGAGGGGTTATGCACTGCCTTAGAGCGTGCCGGCAGCCCTCCTCAGTCGGGCGAGGGGTTCAGCCAACGGGTTGGCATCGGAACTGCTCGCTGTATGTGTGGAGCAAACGAGCATAGGATACCGAGGACATGTATCGCGTATTTTGGGCCATTCTGGTGATTCCCGCCCTGCTGGCGGGCTGCACGGCTTCGCAGCCGGCCGATCTGTACGCGCCGCCCCAGACTTCGGCCCACACAGGGATGCTTTTCGACACACATCCGGGGTATCCCTCGGCGGACCAACTGGTCTTCGCCGGGGACTGGCCGACGGCGGACGCCCGCATCCAGGGCGGGGAGCGGATCTACTACCGCATGTCGATCCACGACATCCAGGGCCTGCGGAACGCGGCCCCGGACTTCACGTATCGCCGATTCCGGATGGAGCGGGTGGGAACCGCCGCCCGGTAGGGCCGCTTCCGACCAATGGGGCATTCGCCCCAGATCCCCCATCTCATCAACGTCCGAAAACGACCTGCCAATGGGCCCTTTTCGCCTGTGAACGAAATACGCTTGATGCCGTAACCACTTTGCATTAGTATGACTTGTGTCAATTTCGGGCGTTCGGCCGGGGGTTGACAGCCGCGTTATCCGCGGGGTCGTAACGGAGTTCGAGGGACAGCGCGTCGGCGGCATGATCGGCGCAAACGGCTGGGTGGTCCAATGGTCAATGGGCGGTGGCCAGGTGTCCGGGAGCAAGCCATGTCAACGGTGACGAAGAAGGAACTCATCGATCGCATTGCTGAACAGACGGACACCAAGCGCGTCCTCGTGAAGCGGATCGTGCAGAGCTTCCTGGATGAGATCGTCAACGAGCTCGGCAACGGTAACCGCTTGGAGTTTCGTGACTTCGGTGTGTTCGAGTGCAAGGTGCGCGCCGCCCGCACCGCGCAGAACCCGAAGACCATGGAGAAGGTTCCCGTCCCCGCCAAGCGCACCGTCAAATTCAAGATCGGCCGACTGATGAAAGAAAAGCTCGTCGGCGACGGCACGCCTCCGCCTGACGCCCTCGACAGCGTCGCCCCGGCACAGCGTCAGGCCGCAGAATAACCCTCTCCCAATCATCCCATTCATGTGGATTTGAACGTAATCATCTGCGCAGATGGCAGTTGCGCACGCGCTTCGCCTTCCCGACTTTGAAAGCAGCCCCCGCCCGCCTTATGATCGCCCCGACGGCGCAAGATTCGACACGATACGGGAGATCACCGTGCGACTTTACGATCAGCATCTCCACTCCTGGAACTCCTTCGACTGCAAGACGCCCCCGGTCGACAACGTCACCTGCGCCATCGAGCGCGGCTTGGCCGGGCTGACCTTTACCGAGCATTTCGACACGCACCCAAGCGAATGGGACGCCTGCGTTTACGACGACGCCAAGATCGAACGCGAGCTGGCCGAGCTGCGCGCGCGGTTCGGTGAGCGCATCTTCATCGGCAAGGGGATCGAGGTCTGCTACCAGCCTGAGCGGATGGCATTCATCCTGGACTTTCTGGCCGAGCACCGGTTCGACGTCGTGCTGCTCAGCGTGCATTGGGCCCACGGCAAGCCGGTCCACGAACGCAACCACTTTGCAGGCATGGACGGCGAGCGTTTTGTGCGCCACTACCTGACGGCCGTCCGCGACGCGACCGCCCACATTGCCCGGATGAAGCGCGACGGGCGCCAACCCTTCCACGTACTGGGGCATCTCGACTTCGCCAAGCGCTATGCCAAGCGGTATTTCGACTACGAGGCTCCCCTGGACATGCCTGAACTGATCGACGAGATCCTGCACAACTGCCTGGCCGCGAACCTCGTGCCGGAGATCAACACCTCCACGCTGCGTAATGCCATGGCCGAGCCCATGCCCGGCCCGCAGGTTATCCGGCGTTATGCGGAACTGGGCGGCACGTCGGTCTCGCTCGGCTCCGACGCCCACACCGCCAAGTACGTCGGCAGCCACTTCGATGACGCGCTGGCGATGGCGCGCCAAGCGGGCATCGCCAACCTGGCGATCTTCCGCACCGGCGTGTTGCATCTTGAGCCGCTGGCCTGACGAGGCGTCCGATAGCTCAACGTCCCATCCCCCAGCCGAAGCCAGGCATCACGTGGCGGGCGCGGTCGGGCATTCCCGAACGGTGCGTCGGACCTTATCAGCCACTTGCGCCGCAGGGTGATTTCACCTGACGCATCGTTGGACTTTCCTTAATGGCCTGGCCTATACGTAGGCAGAGTGATCGAGGGCGTCGGGCCATCGACCAAGCTACCCGACGAATGCGTACGGCCGCCCTGGGAGGTCCATCGGCGGCGGACCAGGTGGCAGAGGCTGCTCCTGGCCGGCGGTGACGGTCTGCGGCGATTGTTGTGCAGAGCGCCGTTGTCGTGGATCGCCGGACGACGCCCCGGAAACAAGAGCGCTTTTGGAGAGGGAAACATGCGAAGTGAATGTACTGGAATCACGCGGTGCACCCTGGCGGCGTTGGCTGCCTTCGGCTTGTTTGCAGGAAAGATTTACGCGGACGGTACGGAAACACTGGGTGTACCCAGCATTGACGTCGTCACCGAAGCCGAAGGGATCGTAACCGCCGGCGTCGGGCTCTTCGAGCAACCCGGCGTGATGGAGTTGGCCGTTCCCGAGGACGCCGAGGTCCGACAGGTCCTGCTTTACTGGGCGGGCGAATTCCGCGTGGATGACGACGACAGCCTGGTGATCAACGACATCGAAGTGTTCGGCGATCTCATCGGAGGTCCCACCTATTTCTACAACGCCGGCGGGCACGTGGACGTCTCCAGCTACCGGGCGGACATCACCGATCTGGGGCTTATCGTACCCGGAACGAACGTGCTGACGCTCTCCGGTCTGGACTACGACGAGGCCACCAGCGGCGCCGGCATCCTGGTCATTTACGGGGATTGCGGCGCACAGGATGAAGACGCCGCCGATGACGGCGGGCGACGCAGCGGGAAACGCCGCGGCTGGTGGCGCGGCTGGGGCCGACACCGCCATCGCAACAACGACTCGAACAACACCACGCCTTGCTCATCCATCGAAGTCTTCGACGGCGCCGACCTGGCGTTCTACAATTTCCCCGAACCGCGGAAACACACCGTCGCCCAGACCTTCACGTTTGCGGCGGCTGACGCAGACCGCGTCGCCAACCTGGCGCTGTTCACCGGCAGCGTGGAAGCCGATCGCCCCAACGAGATTCTTCTGACCATCGACGGCATCACCGTCGAGATCATCGACCTGCTGGGCGATACGGCCGGTGTGTCCTGGGACGCCCCGACGATTGAAGTGGACATTCCCGCCGGCGCGGACAACCTGACCGTGGAAATCGTCTCGACGGCCAGCGCCAATCCGCTGGGTGCGTCGGTGCTCTGGGTCACTGCGGCGCTGAACGTACCCGACGCCGTCGTCGAAGACGGGGGCGGCAGCAACCACGGCGGTTGCAAGCGCCCCTGGTGGAAGAACCGCAAGTGGTGGAAGCCGCGTCACAACCGCTGGGTCGGCGGCTGGCATCGCCACTGCCGGCGGTAAGACTGCCGCTGCCGCAGGCCACAACTGGAAGGACGGAACAAGAAACCCTTGCCCCACACGCCGTGGGGCAAGGGTTTCGTCATGTGCCGTATGGCTGAGTCACGCGTTCAAACAGCGCGGCCGCGTCAGGTTGGCGCCGTTTCGCCGGAGAAATCGACCTCCGGGCGTTCGCGGGCGCCTTCGTCGATCTCGAAGTACTCCGCCGCATCCACGCCGGCCAGCGACGACCAGATCCGCCCCAGCGGCCGGCGGACGAAGGTGTTCAGGGTCCGCACTGCGTCATTGTAGCGCATACGAGCCACGGCCAGCCGGTTTTCCGTGCCCTCGATAGAATCCTGGAGCTTCATGAACGACTCGTTGGAACGCAGCTCGGGGTAGGCCTCGCGCAAAACCAGCAGGCGCGAGAGGGCCCGCTCGAGCCCACCGGCCGCCTCGATCTTCTCCGCCCTGCTACCCGCGTTGAAGTACGCCTTGCGGGCCTCCGCCACGCCCAGGTAGATTTTCTCTTCCTGGCCGGCAACGCCCTTGACCGTTTCCACCAGGTTGGGAATCAGGTCGTAGCGTCGCTGAAGCTGATTTTCGACCTCGGCCCATTCCCCGTTCACTTTTTCATCCAGGGCGATGGCCTTGGAGTATCCCGAACACGCGCATCCACCTACAATCACCAGGCCGACCGCCATGGCGATCGCAAACATGACCAGTGTTTTTCCGATACCCATCGTTGAACCTCCCACGGGCGTTAACGTTGCGCCACAGGAAGCGCAATACTGCGCCCTGGCCGCGTTCACCGTCCCGCATTGTTTGCACTTGCTACCAGCTCGCACCGCCGCCACCTCCGCCGAAGCCGCCGCCTCCGCCAAACGAGCCTCCGCCGAACCCGCCGCCGAAGGACCCGCCGCCGAAGCCACCCCCGAAACCACCGCCCCAGCTCGATCGGCCGCCGCCGAACATGCCTCCCATCATGCTCCCCAGAAACAGCCCCTGGAGCAGGCCTCCACCGCCCCACCGGCCATAGTGGTTCCGCCGACGCGACATGGATGAGAATACGATGATCAACATGAGGATGGGGAACACGCATCCGCCGCAGGCCGGAAAAACCGTACGTGTGCGCCGCTGAGTCCGCACCGGTTGGGCGCCCGTCACCGCCGATAAGGATACGTTCGATGCCGCAGCCACTTTATTCGCCACCTCTACCGTCAAATCCCGCAAGCCGGGGCTGTATTTGCCAGCCTTGAAGTATTTGTTCGCCACCTGCCGCGACGCCGTTCCGCACCACGAATCCGGCAATACGCCTTCCAGGCCATAGCCGACCTCGATCTTGATGCGCCGCTGCTGAACCGCGAGGGCGATCAGTGCGCCGTTGTCCTTGTCTTTCTGGCCCAACTGCCAACGTTCGGCATGACGAAAAGCGAAGCTATCGATGTCCTCACCTTCAATCGTCGGAACTGTGAGCACCTTCACGTCCGCGGTGGTCTTACGCTTCAACTCCAGCAGCAGTTGTTCCAGTTGCGCCTCGGTTCCCGCATCGATGACGCCCGCCCGGTCGACCACGTGCGTCCCGGGATCGTCAATCGTCACCAGCGCCCAGGCGGGCAACGCACATGCCGCCAGCACCACCGCTATAACGCTCCACCGGGCTATCGATCTACCACGCATCGACCGTCTCCAGCAACGCCTGAATGTCATGGTAGAGCGCCTCGAACTGATCCCAGCCATGCGGAGCGTCCCCCGCCACCGCTGCGCGCACGCCCGGCAGTTTTCGTTTGATGAGATTCTCCGCCTCGCTGATCACGGCCCCCGCGGGCTGCGCCTCGGGGCGATCCTTGAGCCACAGCATCCCGCGCAACACCCGCATGAGATTCTCCCCCATGCCCACCTGCAATTCGACAAATACCTTCTCACGGCCGGCCGCCGCAAGGAGCCCCTGACGCAGCCCCAGGGCCATGACCTTCAACTCGCGCTCGCACTGCAAGCGCACGTTTTCGTCCGCCAACGTCAGTTCGTCGAACGGATCTGAGCCGAAGAGCGTCAGGTGATATTGGTGGATCTCGATCAGTTCGAGCGGGAAGGTGTCGAGCGACTCGGCGATGTATTTGGGCGTCATAATCAGCGGCGCGGCGATGTTGGCCTTGCCCAGCTTGACGCCATGGTCGGCCAATCGGCGAAGCATGTGCAGGTCCACGGTTTCGACCACCAGCACGCTGCGCACGCTGTGCCGGCTGGCGTCAAACGCCCCGGCCGCGATCGCACCGTACAGGGTCAACGACTGGGCGTTGTCCCCGGCCAAGGAACGTAGCAGGTCGGCGAACTGGCGCACCGGCTGGCGGAGCGCTTCGGGCAGGGCGTCAATCGCTTGGGCAGTCGGCATGGGGCGGGGCCTCCTCTTGGCGTCGGCGTGCGTCATGGAGCCCTCGTCGCAGCCGTCGCACTTTCAACGGGCGGGCGAGCACCTCCAGTTGTTCCGCGGGGAGCATGGTACGCGCATCAGCCCGCGCGGGCCAGTATAGACTCGGTCCCCGATTGTAACGTCAATTCATCAAACTCGACAGCGTACTGTCAGAATGCGGGCGGCCGGGTAACGCGGCGCCGCGCGTCACCCGGCCGTCTGGTACTGTGTTCAACTTGCTGACCGCCTGCGGCTGTGCAGGTCGGGGGCGTTGCGCAGACCTCGACGCCGCTAGCCGGTTTGCGACGACGGGAGTAACTTGGCGGGCGGATGCTCGCGTTCCTTCTTCTCGCTCGGCTCTTTCCCCTTGGTCTCGCCGCGCTTCAGCATTTCCACAAGCTGACGGATGGTGCGATGGTCCCGCTCGGAGGCCCGGATGATCAGTTGGTTACCCTCGCGGCTGATGATCACGTCGGTGATGTCGTCGGGGGCAAAGAGTGCGAACAAGTGGTCCGCGTGGTCCTGAGGCAGACGATACCGCCGGTCGATGAGGCGGTCGTCGTCGCCGCGCCGGTCTCGCCGTGCCCGGTCGCGGCCGCGATCACGATTCTGGTCGTCGTCCTGGCGGTTCATCGCGTTGATCAAGCGTTCCACCTGGCGACCAAGCCTTTCCACTTGCCGTTCAAGCTCGGCCACGCGTTCCGCGACGTCGTTGGACTGCGGGCTGTGCGCACGGGGACGGTCCGGCGCTTCCGGCTTGCCGGGTTTCTCGGGCTTGTCGGGCTTTTCGGGCTTGTCGGGCTTGGGGGCCGGACGCGGCTTGCGTGCTTTGGCCTTCAGGTCCTGGCCACGCATGATCTCGATCATCTGCGCGACAGTCTCCTGATCCGCCTTACTCGCTTCGACCTGCACGCCCTCCGGTTCGGGCGAGACAAGGACGGGCACATCGTTGAAACCCAGGGCCGCGATCAACGCCGACGCTTTGCCCGGGGGCAGCTTGTACGACTTCTGCGAATCCCAAGTCGGGCGCAGCTCCGCGATGAATGCCTCGACGCTGTCGACCCGGCGGCCCTCCTCACGGGTCAGCAGGTCAATGAACGACTCCACCGCGCTGACTTCACCTTCCGTGCCGCGGACATCGACCCCGCGCGGCGTCCGCCGCACCATCACTTTCACGTCCTGTGGGGCGAGCAGGTTGAACACCGCTTCCGCCTTGGGCGCCGCCAGCTCGAATGACTTTTCCGCGTCGCGTGCGGGCGGGTCGGCCGCCCAGGCCATTGACGGAACAAGCAGCGCCAGGCCGACAATGAGCGGCGCTGACCACAAAGACCGACTGCGGTTGGAACAATTTGGCGTCATGACGAATTCTCCATAGGGTTGCGAAAGCATGCTTGAATACCCCTCATCGTGCGGGACGGCGAATCGCCCCGTTTCCCTCGAGCGGGCGCTCGAGGATGGGATGGAACCCGCGCGGGGCGCAGGCGCCGCGCGGACCCACCGACAGGATGGTACGCATATCAGCGCGAACCGGTTGCGAAATGTTGTGTATTTCGGTCTATTCGGCCTGTCGGCCCACGCGGTTGAGGACCAGCAGGCGGATTTCGGTCATGTCCTCGATGGCATAGCGGACGCCCTCGCGCCCCAGGCCGCTATCCTTAACGCCGCCGTAAGGCATGCTGTCCACCCGGAAGCTGGGCACGTCGTTGACGACCACGCCCCCCACCTCCAGCTCGTTGAAGGCATAAAACGCGGAGTTCAGGTTATTGGTGAATACGCCGGCCTGGAGCCCGTACTTGCTGTCGTTCACGACGTTACAGGCCTGCTGAAACGAGGTGAACGGCTCGAGCGTCGCGACCGGCCCGAATACTTCCTGGCACGAGACCTTGGCATCGTGCGGCGCCTTTTCGAGCAGGGTAGCGTCGTACAGCACGCCCTCGCGATGGCCGCCACACACGATCTTCGCCCCGGCCACGACGGCCTCTTTCACCCAACTTTCGACGCGCCGGGCGTCGTCCTCCGAAATCAGGGGACCGAGGAAGGTGTCGTCCTCAAGCGGATCACCGGCCTTGAGCTTGCCGGCCGCCGCGGCCAGCTTGGTCTTGAATTCGGTGTAGATGGACTCGTGTATCAGGATTCGCTGCACGCTGATGCAGGACTGACCGGACTGGTAGAATGCCCCCTTCATCATCCGCTCGACGGCAAAGTCCTGATCGGCGTCCTTGTCGACCACGCACGCCGCATTGCCGCCCAGTTCCAGCACCACCTTCTTCTTGCCCGCCTGGGCCTTGAGCTTCCAGCCCACCTCGGGCGATCCCGTAAATGACAGCAGCTTCAGCCGCTCATCCGTGGTGAACGGGCCGGCCACGTCGCGTTTGCAGGGCAGAATGCTGAACGCCCCGGCCGGCAGATCGGTCTCCGCGAGAATTTCGCCAAGGATCAGCGCGCCGACGGGAGTCTGCGAGGCCGGCTTCAGGACGAAGGGGCACCCAGCCGCGATCGCCGCCGCGACCTTGTGGGCCACCAGATTGATGGGGAAGTTAAAGGGCGAAATGAACGAGCACGGCCCCACCGGCACGCGCTTCCAGATCGACTCGTAGCCTTCCGCCCGTGGCGAGATGTCCAGGGGTGCGTATTCGCCATAGATGCGGGTCGCTTCTTCTGCCGCGATGCGAAAGGTCTCCACGCCACGGGTGATCTCGCCGCGGGCGTCGTTGATGGGCTTGCCCGCTTCAATCGCGAGGACTTTGGCCGACTCCTCGTGGCGCTCGGACAATCGTTTGACCACGTGGTTGAGAATTGCCGCCCGTTGATGCGAGGGCATCTTGCGGCACGCGGGGGCGGCCTCCACGGTCGCGGCGATGCCCTGCTCGATCATCTCGGCGTCGGCCAGGGGCGCCCGGGTTGCGGTTTTGCCGGTGTATTTGTTGGTGACTTCCAGGTCGGTGTTGGGCGTGTGCGGCTTGCTGGCGAGGTAGAGTGGATAGCTGTCCTTGAGCATGGCAGGCCCCTTCGAGAAAGTGCGCGGTTGACGCCGAGCGCGACGGGCAACGGGCCTTTCAGTTGGTTCATGTAGGCTGGTCGTTGCGCTGCGCCTCAGGGGGATTGGTAGCATCCAGCAACGCAGAGTCAAACCCCGCCCCGCATTCCGGGCAACGCGGCTCGCTCAGGCCCCGCAGTTGATAGCCACAATCCAGGCACACCGGGACGCCACACTCATTCAACTTTTCGCGCAACCGGCGGCGGACTCGACGACGCCGAACATAAAGCGCAACAACCGCCGTCGTTCCGCCGGTGAATCCCCCCACGAATCCGCCGGCGCCGGCCCCTCCAAACCAGCCGGGCAGCCAGCCCAGACGCCGGATTGCGAGGACCACGCCAGCGACCGCCAAGGCCACGACCAGTACGCTCAGCCACACCCAGCCGCTGCGAAGGATTCCCTTCGACGCATACCGCATCGCCCGATCGCGCGTTTCCGGCGAGGGAAACAGCGCGAGTTCAGGCAGAATGCGGACATGTCGCGGCTGAAATCTCACCAGTCGGCTCTTGATCGGACCATCGGGAATGCAAACGGGTATCCCCCGCGCGACGCGCAGAAGATACCCGTGGATCCCGTGGGGGGCAAAACCAGGTTTTGGGGCGGCGGTTTTACCGGCCGGCAGTCTTCACTTCCGCGTCGAGCGCGAAGATTTCGACTCGGCGGTTCTTCGCCCGGTTGTTCGCGGAGGTGTTGGGCACCCGCGGCCGGTACTCGCCGACGCCGCAGGCGACCAGGCGATTGGGCGAAACGCCATGCTCCTTCAGCCAGCGCACCACCGCCAGCGAACGCTGGGTGCTGAGCTCATAGTTGTCTTTCCAGCCGCTCTTGCGGATGGGCATGTCGTCGGTATGGCCGAACACCAGCACGTCCTTGTCGGCATACTCGCTGCGCAGGGGCACCAGGATGTCTTCCAGCGTGTTCTGGCCGCTGCTTTTGACGACGGCCTTACCCGAATCGAACAAAACCGAGCCCTCGATGGCGATCATGGCCCCACCGGGGACGGCCGTCCAACCTTCCGGCACATCCTCCGGCATGGTCGCCAACTGGGTGTTGAGGCTGTTGATCTGACCGCGGGCGGCCGCGATGTCTCGCTGGCACAGTTCGTTGGATTCCCGGCAGCGATCGAGTTCCGCCCGGGTGCGCTGCAAATCGGCAAGCAGCGACTGATTGCTTTCTTCGAGCATCGCGATTCGCTGCTTGGGATCGTTGCAGCCCGTCCCCAGCAGCAGGGCGCCGCCAAGTGCCAACATGGTCATGGTTTGGATGAATCTACGCATGGCATCAACCTCCGTGTCAATCGCGGCGACGGGCGCGCTATGCGAAACCCCGACGCCCCACTCCCGGAATCCAACTTACTCAAAAACAGGACTGATTCCGCGTTGGGTCAGCCCTTTCACTGGCTCGGTCCCTCATCCCCCTCTTCCGTGGTCGGCGCGTCCCGTCGAGCCGTGGAATCGCGAGCCTTCAGTTGCGCCTCGGCGGCCGCCAGCCGTTCAGCCAACGCCTTCTGCTCCTTCTCGTGCTTGCGCCGCTCTTCCTCGCTCTGCAACGATCGGAGGTCGTTGAGCACGGAGATGCTGGAGCGCAAGATCCACCAGGCGATGATGGCAACGACGCCGGTACACAACATCAGCCACAGGACGTTGATGCCGGCGAAATCGCGGAAGAACCAGATGGTGACCGTATTGGTTCGGTTCATGAATGCGACCAGAACCGTCAACGACACGAGCACCACCAACAGCACGATCTTAACGTAGACGCGAATTCTCTGGATTGCAAGGTTCATCTATCTTACCCATCATGGCGCGCCTGTGAGATTCCTGAAATTCACAAGGGGATCGCGAAACAGCTCGATCACGTTCTGGACGGTCGGCGACTGGACGATCGGGCCGTAGAAGACCACCACCAGGAGAAAGGCGAAGCTCAGCCACGGCCCCATCGGGATCGCCCGCGTGCGCTTGAATGGCAGCAGCAGAACCCAGCCCAGCAGGGCCAGCGGCGAGCACAGCACGAACCCGATGAGCACCACCGGCCAACCGGCCACACAGCCGGCCGCCGCCATCATGTGCACGTCGCCCGCACCAAACGCTTCGCGCCCCATGATCAGCGTCCCCAGGATGCGCACGAGCCAGCCGATGCCGCCTCCGATGAGAAAGCCCACTGCGGCCGTTCCCAGCCCCCGCACCGGATGCCAGCCGCGCATGGGCGACCAGTCCACCATCGCCTCGATCCACTGGCCGACTCCTGCGTCCGTGAGAGCCCAGTAAATGAGCCCGGCTCCGGCCAGGATGGTAGGCAGCAGCCACACCAGTTCCAGGGCCGCGACCTTGCGGGCCGACGCCCGTTCGGCCTCGATGGTCTCGATAATGGTCACGTCCGACTCGCGTCTGGGCGCCCCGCAGGCCACGATCAGCACATACAGCAGCAGTAGTGCCGGGGTCCAGCGGGCCAGCGGTGAAACATCGACGCCCAGCCCGGTGGCCGACATCGCCGCCCCACCGATCAGCACGATCAGGCACGCGCCGGCCAGCCACGCCCCGATCCGCGCCCACACTGCCGGCTGAAGTCCGGACGTGGTCTCCAGCGGCAGTGAATCCGCGTCCACCGCGGCGCCCGGTGCGCCGGCAAAGATCGGCGCGAGCTTGGGAAGCTCCGGCAATTCCTGCTCGGTGGGGACGTCATCCATGGGCGGCGCGAGCCACCGGTTGACCACCAGCGAGGTGACCACGAGCACGCCCGTTGCCGCCAACGCCGCTCCGGCCAGTTCATCCCCAGGCCGATGCCATGCATCCGGCGAGCGCGGCGTCCACAAGGCGTGCAGAATGAAGCCCATCGCCGCGGCGAAGGTGGTGAACCGCACATCCACCCAGTAGTGTTCCAGATCAATGGCCGACATGGCCAGCAGCGCGGCGAACAGAATCACGTGGGCAACGAGGATCGGCCAATCCTCGCTCAACTGCCAGGTAATGCCCAGGCTGCGGGTCATGGATGCGAAGTAGCGTCCCAGCCCGTCATGGGTATGGCCGACAAACAGCGCGTCGAACAGCAGCAGAACGGTCAGCGCCCCGAGCATCTCCACCAGGGGATAGCGCGGCGAGATGGCCATCCCGCATACCCGGCAGCGCCCTCGAAGGCGAACGTAGCTGAACACTGGAATGTTGTCGTACCAGTGAATGGGAACGCGGCAGCCCGGGCAGAACGACCAGCGCGGATTGCGCAGAGAAATGTCGTGCGGCACGCGGTAGATCACCACGTTGAGGAAGCTGCCCACGCTCAGCCCGAAGGCGCAGAAAAACCCCAGCCACCACAGCACTTCAATCACGGACATGAATTCGGTGGCGTCTACGGTCAAACCTCCGGCGGCAGGTCAGCGCCAGATCAAGGAAGGTGCCCTGCGCCTCCACCCTGATCGCCGACCGAGAACAACTCAGATACGCTTGTGCGTTCCGTCGCAGAACGGAAGGGTCGCACTGCGATGGCACTGGCAGATCGCCACTTTGCCGTCCTGCTCGATCTCGCAGACGATGGGGGCCAACCCCGTCTGCATGCGGGCATGCGCTCCGTCACAGTACGGCGCGTTGGCCGTGTGCCCGCACTGACAGTAGGCCTTCTTGCCGGCTTGCTCGTCAACCACCAGGGGGCGATCGCCGTGAATGGGTTCCGCCATGACCCTCTCCTTTCTATCCGCTTGCGCCGGGGGCCGGATCGCCGCCCATCGCAGCACCGCCCTCAGCATACTCGAATGGCGCATAGCCTGCACGGCTGCGGAGCCCGTTGTGCAGGCGCCGAACTTCGGTGGTGAGCAGGGCCGCCGCGGCCTCATCGTCCAGATCCTTCAATCGGTCACCAGTGATTGGCTCACCGATGGCCACCCACACCCGCGCCGGTCGCGGCAGTCGGGCGGTCCGGGGCCAGACGCGAAAGGCGCCTTCCAGCGCCGCGGGCACGATCGGCGCCCCCGACCGGCGTGCCAGCGTCACGACCCCGGCCTGCATGCTGCGGATCCGTCCGTCGGCCGACCGCGTCGCCTCCGGAAAGAGCAGCAGGGCCTTTCCGTCCTTGAGCAGGCGCAGCGACAGCTTGATGGCGGTCAGATCGGCCGAGCCGCGTTTGACCGGAAAGGCATTCAGCGAGCGGATCAACCGGGCGAAGAGCGGTTGCTTGAACAGGCTGTCGCGGGCCATGAACTGAAGCTCGCGCGGGATGACTGCGCCGATGAGGAGCGGGTCGAGGTAGCTCTGGTGATTGGCGGCGATGATCGCAGCGCCGTCGATGGGCACGCGATCAACCCCCGTGGCCTGCAAGCGCAGCGTCGCGCGCAGCATGCCGCGGACGAGAGCATGAAAGGTGCGGTAGTAATAGGAGTCGTATCTCGCCATGGCATCAGGGCGATGGTCAACCAAGCCGCGTCGGTTCATCGATCAGCCCAGCTTCGGCCAGTTCACAGCGGCCACGGACGCGAGTCGGGCGTGGTCGGTCATGTCAAAATGCAGCGGGGTGAGCACGACGTTGCCCTCGTTGAGCGCGCCCAGGTCGAACTCCGCGGGCCCGAAGTCGTCGAACCAACCGCGAAGATGGTAGTGGGAAGCGTCGCCGGGCCCCTCCATGCACTCGTAGTTGTCCTTGATCCGCTGCACGGCCTGGGGGACCACCTTGATCCCCAGGGTGGGGTTCTTGGCCAGGTCGGGAATGTTGATGTTGAGCAGCGGACACGGAGGGCAACCGTCGGCCGTGGCCTGCGCGTACCGCTCGATCAGCCGGCGGGCGATATCCGCCGCTCGGGGGAAATCCAGGTCCTCGCCCCATTCCATCGAGACGGCGATCGAGGGGATGCCCAGGATGGCGCCCTCGGCCGCCGCCGCCACCGTCCCGGAGTAGAGGATGTTCACGGCGACGTTGGCCCCGTCATTGATTCCCGAGACGACCAGGTCGGGCGGTTCCTCGAGAAGTTGCGCCACGGCGATCTTGACGCAATCCGCGGGCCGCCCCGCCACCGCCCATCCGTAGAACTGTCCATGGGCGTGGACCCGCTGTACGCCGAGGGCCTGCCGCACGGTAATGCCATGCCCGGAGGCCGACTGTACGGTATCGGGCGCCGCAACCGTCACGTCCCCGATCTTCACCAGCTCCTGGTGCATCGCCAGCAGACCGGGGGCGAGAATGCCGTCGTCATTGGTCAGCAGAATTCGCATGGCCGCGATTGTAGGATCGGCCTGGGGGGTGTCAACGAAGGCTCCATCGCCCTACAATTCCAATATGAACGGCCCAAAGTCCGACGACAAAAACACGCGCCCGCCTGGCACTGCCGGGCCACTCCTGTCCCGAGCCCAGGTCCGCGCCGTCGACCAGCGTGCCGTTGAGCGTTTGCATATTCCGTCGCTGATTTTGATGGAGAATGCCGGTAAGAACGCCGCCGACTGGCTGCACGCCCGCTTCGGCAGCCCGGCGCGCCGGGCAGTCATCTTCTGCGGCACGGGCAACAACGGCGGAGACGGCTTCGTGATCGCCCGGCACTTGCACAACGCGGGCTGGCACGCGGAGATCATGCTCGTCGGCGACGCCGACCACATGACTGCGGACGCCGCAACCCATCACGCCATCGCCGAGGCGATGGGCATCGCCATTCGCTCACTCGCAGGCATTGACGATATCGGCGCGTTCGTCACAAGCTGCTTGACGACCGACGATATCGTGATCGACGCCCTGCTCGGCACGGGCTTTCGCGGCGCCGTCCGCGATCCGCAGGCGTCGGTCATTGCCGCGCTGAACGCAACCTCCGTTTACGCGACCATCGCCGTCGACGTGCCATCCGGTTTGGACTGTGACAGCGGGGAGGTCGGCAACGTCGCCATTCGGGCGGACGCCACCATCACCTTCGTCGCCGCAAAGACGGGGTTCTCGCGCAATCAGGGGCCCGCCCAGGTGGGCGAGGTGCACGTCGTCGACATCGGCGCACCGCCCACCTTGATTGACGAGGTGCTGGGGTCATGAACGGACCCACGCTGATTCGCGTCGATCATGGCGGACGATCCAGGGGCCGCCAGGTGGCTGCAGGCCGTATCTCGTTTCTCGCTTTCCCCCGTTCTTCTTTGCACAATTGGACACGACCTCACATTCTCCGGCTCTCACTTCTTCACTTTCTCACCTGCTCACTGCTGCTCGCGCCAACGGTTCGAGCGGACGGCGACGACCTTCCCGACGATCCAGCCGCACAGGCGCGTCTGCTCGCCCTGGTCGGTGACGACTTCCGCATTCGCCAGACGCCGCACTTTCTAGTCTGCTCCGACGCCGACCACGAGGTCATCTCCAATTTCATCGCCCGGGTGGAGGGCACCTACCTGGGCGTGGAGCGTTTCATCAACGTCCACGATCTCGACCAGACCAAGCTCCCCCACCGGCTGGAAATTCTGTTCTTCGACCGTTACCAGGATTTCCAGAAGTACGCCGCCTCGGTGGACACGGAGGCCGTGGGGGCTGCGGGGTTCTACGACGGACGCACCAACCGCGCCGCCTTCTACAACGCCCTGAATGCGCCCCAACTCGCTCAGGTCAACGAGACCATTACGCAAATGGAGCAGCAACTTCGCGCCTCGATCGGCAACCGCAGCAACCGCCGATCGGCGTATGCCAAAGAGCTGCGCCGGCTGCGCGCCGAGCGCGACCGCGTGATCGAGACCATCAACCAACTGGTCGTCCAGCACGAGGTCGCCCACCAGGTATTTTACAACATCGGCGTGCACCAGCGGCGGGCGGACGATCCGACCTGGCTGGTCGAGGGGCTGGCCTGCCTGATGGAAACCCCACCCGACCGCAACGGGGCGGGTTTCGGCACGGTCAATCAGTACCGCCTGCTGAACTTCCGGGAGGCGCTGGCCGGACCCGCCGGACCGCGCCGCGCCAATACGAACCAGTTCTCGGAGGCCTGTCGCACCGGTCGCCTCGTACCCTTGCGCCGCCTCATTGCCGACGACGACCTCTTCGCCATCGAAGGCGCCACCGTCGAAAACGCTTACGCCCAGGCCTGGAGCCTGGTCCACTTTCTCCAGCGTCGCCATCGCGAGGAATTCGGTGTCTACCTGCTCGTGCTCGCCCGGCGCCCCACCGACCGAGCTTACTCCGGTGAACAAGAGGTCATGATCTTCGAGGAGGTCTTCGGCGCAATCGACGAGACGTTCGAGAAGCAGTGGCTGGACTATATTCTGGATGAGCGCGTCCGCTATCCCCGCACGGGGCCGCGTCGATGAAGCCGAAAGCGCGCAACCGTTTGCTTGCGGGGACGGCCGAGGTGAAACAAGCGGTCAAAGCGCGAACGTCTTGCCGGCTTCCGGAATGCGGACGTCCCGATACCCTCGCCCGATCAGTGCGGTACGCAGCGCGATGGACTGATCCGGCTCGCCGTGCACGAGAAACAGCGTGCGGCAGTTCCCCGCCTGCGGCGCCAGGTGCGCAATGAGCTCGTTGCGGTCGGCGTGGGAGCTGAAGCCGTTGAGCACGCGCACTTCAGCCTTCAAGGGATAGGTCTGGCCATAGATTTTCACCTTTTCGGCGCCTTCCACCATGCGGCGTCCCAGAGTGTGCGCAGCCTGGTAGCCGACGATGAGAATGGTATTGCGCGGGTGCTTCACGCCGTGCTTGAGGTGGTGGAGGATACGGCCGGCCTCGCACATGCCGCTGGCGGCGATAACGATGGCGGGCTTGCGGCGGCGGTTGATGCGCTTGGAATCGGCGGCCTCGCGGACGAAGGTGACGTTGGGTCCGCTGAGGAGCTGGCCGGCCTCAAAGGCGAAGGTGCGGGCGTCGCGGTCGTAACACTCGGGGTGCATCTTGAAGACGTCGGTGGCGTTGATGGCCAGGGGCGAGTCCACGTAGACCGGGGTGTCGGGGATTTCGCCGGTGGCGAACAGTTGATTGAGCGCATAGAGCAAGGTCTGGGTCCGGCCGACGCTAAACGCGGGAATGATCAACTTGCCCTGCTTGGCCAGGGTGTGGTTGACGATCTCCTGGAGCTTGCCCTTCATGTCACGGACGGGCGGGCTGGTACGGCCACCGTAGGTGCTCTCGCTGATGATGTAGTCGCAGGCGGGGATGGGGCGCGGGTCGCGGAGAATCGGCACCCCGGGCCGGCCTACGTCTCCGGTGAAGAACAGCCGGATCGTCTGCCCCTTCTGCTCCTCGATTTCGATCAGCACGCCGGCCGACCCCAGCATGTGTCCCGCTTCGATGAACTGCGCCCGCACGCCGGGCGCAACATTCACCCACCGCTCGTACGGATGTCCGTGCATGAAGCGAAGCGTCTGGGTGGCGTCGGCCGGTTCGTACAACGGCTCAATCGGGTCAAGGCCCTTACGCGCCCGCTTCTTGTTCAGGTATTTGGCGTCTTCAAACTGGATATGCGCCGAGTCCTGCAACAGGATTGCCGCCAGATCGCGGGTGGCCATGGTACAGTGGATCTGCCCGGTGAATCCGTCACGGACCAGCTTGGGCAACCGGCCGCAATGGTCGATGTGGGCGTGTGACAGCAGGACGGCCGACAGCGCCGGGCCGTCCACCGGCAAGGACAGGTTCTTGGTCTTCGCCTCCGCTCGGCGTCCCTGAAACAGCCCGCAGTCGAGGGCAATCAGCGACCCGTTGGCGCGGAGCAGATGCATCGAGCCGGTGACTTCCTGCGCGGCCCCGTGAAAGATAAGTTCGGCCATATTGGATGCCTCGAAGTTGCCGCCGGAGAAGTTGCCGCCGGAGCCCGGGTTTTCGCCCCAGACCGGTTTGCCGTGCAGCGTCAGCGGAGTTACAAGCGTGTCAGGTGGTCCAATTAATCATCGCCCTCAGGTGGCGTCAGTTCGCTGAGAGCGCGCCAGGTGAAGATCCCGGTCTCGTGCTGGTCGCTCCACCGGATTCGCACACCATAAGCCCCCACAAGGGCCATGTCGACGACCGTAATGTCCGCCGGGACGCTGTCCGGATCCAGTAACTGCTCGCCGGTGAATTCATGAACGCAGCTTGCGCAGGTACAAGCGCAGCGGAGGAACTTGAACGGGAAGCGGACAACACGCCCATCAGGCCAGGTCACCTGAAGGACGCCCTCGCTACGCAGAGCCCGAATGTCCTTCGGCGGCGAGGCCATGACCATCCTCCTGCAAGCCAAATCTGGGTTGGGCGGGAAATGAGACGGTCTGCCCGCCAGTACAGGCCGCACAAGCTATCCAAAAGCCCCACTTTAAGCAACTTTTCGGTCCTGCGGTGGGCATTTGGCCACCCGGTTGCGCAGTTTTCCGCAGGCCCACGGGCGGATAACGGGCTCAGAGCGCCGCATGCACGCTTTTTATGCAGCCGGTGTGGTCCGCAATTTGCTTGTTGTCTCCGGTGACCAAGTCTCTCAACTCCGGGGAGCCGCAAACATGGATCTTTGTCAAGTCAATGAGCACGTCTGTAAAGGCTGTGAGCTCTGTGTGAAATTCTGCCCGCGGCACGCTTTGGAGATGGCCGAGACGCGGAACGCGGCCGGGTTCCACCCGGCATACCTCGCCCATCCCGAGTTGTGCACCGGCTGCGCCATGTGCGCAGAGATGTGCCCGGAAGCAGGCATCAACGTCTATCGGAGGCAGAAGGCCAGTGCAAGCAAAGCGAAGGTTGGTTAAAGGCAACGAGGCCATCGCGCTCGGCGCCATCGCCGGCGGCTGTGATGCCTTCTTTGGTTATCCCATCACCCCCCAGAACGAGGTGCCCGAACTGCTCTCGGCCGAAATGCCCCGGCACGGGCGCGTCTTTCTGCAGGCCGAGTCGGAAGTTGCATCCATCAACATGGTCTACGGGGCGGCCGCCGCGGGTATGCGGGCGATGACCTCGAGCAGCTCGCCCGGCATCAGCCTGATGATGGAGGGCGTCAGCTATCTCGCGGGCGCCGAACTACCCTGCCTGATCGTTAACGTCATGCGCGGCGGACCGGGCCTGGGCAGTATCAGCCCCTCGCAAGCCGACTACTTTCAGGCGGTCAAAGGCGGCGGCCACGGCGATTACCGGTGCATCGTTCTGGCGCCCTGGAGCGTGCAGGAAATGTACACGTTCCCGGCCATGGCCTTTGAGATGGCCGATCGGTACCGCAACCCCGCGATTATTCTGGCCGACGGCGTGCTCGGGCAGATGATGGAGCCCGCCGCCATTCCGGACGATCCCCCGGTGGTGGACAAACCCGACAAGCCCTGGGCGACCAATGGGCGCAACGGCCGCGCTCATAAGAATGTGGCCAATTCCCTGGTCATCGATCCCTACGAGCTGCGCGACCACTGCCTCAAGCTCCAGGGCAAGTACGAGAAGATGCAGGAAGAGTGCAAGTGGGACACCCGGCTGGCTGAGGACGCCGATATTCTCGTCGTCGCCTACGGCATTGCCGCCCGGGTGGCCTTCAGCGCATGCAAGATTGCGCGGCAAAAGGGGATTAAGGCCGGCCTATTCCGCCCCATCAGCCTCTTCCCCTATCCTTCCAAACCGTTGCAGGAAACGGCCGAAGGCAAGCGGCGCGTCCTCGCGTTCGAACTCAGCGGCGGCCAGATGGTCGAAGACGTGCGGCTGGCGATGAACGGCGCCATTCCCGTCAGCTTCTACGGCGAGATGGGCGGCGTAATTCCCTCACCGGCCGAACTGGCCGACCGCATCATGGAGGCAGCCCAATGACCACGTCCTTCACGAAGTCCAAGGATCTCGAACTGCCGCAAGACGTCAAATGCGTCTTCGAACGGCCTGCGGCGATGAGCGACAAGCCGTTTCACTACTGTCCCGGCTGCTCGCACGGAACCTATCACCGCCTCGTCGCCGAGATGATCGACGAGTTTGGGCTCTTCAGCAAGACGGTCGGCGTCTGTCCGGTCGGCTGTGCGGTGTTCGCCTACGAGTACTTCGAGATCGACATGATCGAGGCCAGCCACGGGCGCGCCCCCGCCGTCGCCACGGGCGTCAAGCGCTGTCTGCCCGACCGCTTCGTCTTCACCTACCAGGGCGACGGCGACCTGGCGTCTATCGGCATGGCGGAGACGATCCATGCGGCCGCCCGCGGCGAGAACATCACCGTCTTCTTCGTCAACAACGGCATCTTCGGCATGACCGGCGGGCAGATGGCGCCCACGTCGCTCATCGGGCAGAAAACCACCACCTCGAAGGCGGGACGCGACGCCGCCGCCACCGGTCAGCCGATCAGAATCTGTGAGCTGCTGTCCAGCCTGGACGGCGTCGGGTATCTCGCCCGCGTGCCGCTGACCTCGCCGAAGAACATCATGACCTGCAAGAAGCACATGCGCAACGCCATCAAGTGCCAGATGGAGGGCAAGGGTTTCGCCCTCGTCGAAGCGCTGTCGCCCTGCCCCGTGCAGTGGGGCATGCAGCCGGGCGACGCCCTGGACTACATCGATCGGGAGGTGGTAAAGGTGTTCCCGCCGGGCGAATTTGTGAACCGGTTGAAGGATTGATTTGCCGGTCCGCGGGGCGCGGCGCCGATGACCCGCCGCGGATACGTTTGGTTTTGCCACCGAAAGGTGATTTACCATGCTCGAAGAATATCTCATCGCGGGGTTCGGCGGACAGGGCGTCCTCAGTATGGGCCAGCTCATCGCCCAGGCGGCGATGGAGCAGGGGCTCAACGCGTCCTGGCTTCCGTCCTACGGTCCGGAGATGCGCGGCGGAACCGCCAACTGCATCGTCTGCTTCAGCGATGACGAAATCGGCTCGCCGCTGGCCGCCAAGTACGACGCCGTGATCGCCATGAACCAGCCGTCGCTCGAGAAATTCGAGAAGACGGTGAAGGCGGACGGCACGCTGCTCATCAACAGTTCAATCATTCCGATTAAGGCCACCCGCACCGACATCGATGTGCAGTACATCAAGGCCAACGACCTCGCGGAAACGTCGGCCGGCAGCGCCCGCGCCGCCAACGTCGTCGCCCTCGGCGCCCTCCACGCCGTCCGCACCCGGCTCAACGTGGACGCCCTGGAATCCGCGCTCAAGTACGCCTTCGGGCGCAAGGGCGACAAGGTGGTCGAGATGAACGTGCGGGCCCTGCACGCCGGCATCGCGGCCATGGAGACGGCCGCGGCCCGCTGAGCCGCACAGAAGATGGAAGCCGGCCCCGCCGGCGATTCGGGAGCAACACATGATCGCCAATGAAGACGTCCAACTGGCCAAGGACTGGCTCCAGCAGAACTGCCCGCGGGCGCACATTCGTGCCACCCTGACCAAGGGGCTCGCCTTCGTCGAGGCCCTGGAGAAGGCCGGGTTGTCCGTGGAGTCGGTTGACGGCGCGGAACTCTACGCGTTTCTCTCCGCCGCGGCCGATACACCTGCGTATCACCAGCACTTTATCCAGCCGCAGCTATAGAGGTGATTGCGAAACCTTCGTAAGGACCAGTTCCACAGGAGCAAGACGCGGGGCGAGATAGCCGGGACGCAGCACGACACCGCACCGCCGCCCAGTGAGACTCACGCAAGGAGGCGTGCCCTCCGAATCCAGCCGCCGCAAGCCCTCGGCGGCCCCAGACATCTCAGCGATTGCATCCACGACGATAACCACCGCGCTGTCGGCCCCTCCAATCCGGCAGCGCGGTGGTGCTTTAAGCAAGTACCCGGTGGTCATCGCCGGGCCATGGAACTGCTCCACGAGTGTGCTCACAAGTCGCCGCGCGATTCATGCGATTTACCCATTCACGTGAAGATGTTGATTACGCATCTTGTCAGCGATCAGGGCAGCATCATTCCTTGGAGCAACGCGTAGTCGCGCAGGTCGATGT
>NPIG01000144.1_pt2 | contig 51195 bp, 46 predicted proteins | sample 8637441 | NCBI WGS metagenome assembly NPIG01 (sample SAMN07420675, study PRJNA396082) | bioreactor metagenome | isolation source: sample BR6 brine-fed electro-methanogenic bioreactor BR | place: Japan: Kochi | collected 2016-06-14
GCCTGCTACTCCATCAAGACGTCGCGTTCGATGCGCGACTTGCCGATCGCCAGATTGATACCGACGACGGCGATAACCATGGTGACGATCAGGACCGATCCGTAGGCGACGGATACGCCGTAGTCGCCGTCCTCGACCCGGGCCAGGATGTAGGTCGTCCCGACATTGGTATCGGCCGTGACCAGGAAAATCACGGCGCTGACCGAGGTGATCGAGCGGATGAAGCTGTAGACGCTGGCCGAAACCAGGGCCGGCCTCAGCAACGGCAGGACCACCGAGAAGATGGTCCGGAAGGTTCCCGCCCGCTGTGTCAGGGACGCTTCCTCCAGTGACGGATCGATCTGCGACAGCGCCGAGATGCCGGCCCGGATACCGACCGGCATGTTTCGGAAAATGAAGCAGACGATCAGGATCAGCACGGTCCCGGTGATCTCGATCGGCGGCGTGTTGAAGGCAATGATGTAGCTGACGCCGATCACCGTCCCCGGAATGGCGAAACTGATCATCGAACCGAACTCGATGATGTTGCGGCCGACGAAACGCCGCCGCGTCGTCACATAGGCGATCAGAATGCCCATCGCCGCCGTCAGGGGCGCCGCGATCGCCGCGAACAGGATCGAGTTGATGTAGCTCGGCCAGCCGCCGGAACTCAGCCCGCGGCCCCACAGTTCGTCGTAATAGCGCAGGGTCGGCGTGTAGTCGGCGCCCCACTGTTCGACGAAACCGCCGATGAAGATACTGGCGTAGATCAGGGTGCTGAACCCGATCCAGGCGAAAACGATGGTGCCGCAGACCCGCTGCATCAGCGGCGGCAACGGCAGGATGTCGCCGCCGGTCTGGCGGCCGGTGACCGTGACGTAGGACTTTCGGCCGATCCACCATTTCTGCAGCATGAAGCAGGTCAGCGACGAAGCCAGAAGCAGGATTCCCAGTGTCGCCGCCTTGGGATAGCTGAGCTGCGAACCGGCGATCGCGAAATAGATCGAGGTCGCCAGCACGTCGTAATCGCCCCCCAGCACCAGCGGGTTGCCGAAATCGGCGAAGGATTCGATGACGCCGAGCAGGAAGGAATTGGCGATGCCCGGCCGCAGCAGCGGGAAGGTCACATGGCGGAAGGTCTCGAACGAGGTCGCGCGCATGGTCAGCGACGCTTCCTCGAGGGCCGGATTCATGGTCGACACCATCCCGACCAGCAGCATGAAGCTGACCGGCGTGAAGGACAGGGTCTGGGCCAGGAAAATCCCCGAGAACCCGTAGATGTAGCCGGAACGGGAGAACAATCCCGAATGCCCCTCGGGCGTGAACCAGCCGTTGGCGCCGAACATGTGAATCAACAGGTCGTTGATGCTGCCCGAACGCCCGAAGATCAGAATCAGGGCGAGGCCGATGACGAAGGGCGGGGTGATGATCGGCAGGATCGAATAGATTCGGATCACGTTCCGCATCCGGGCCCGCGCCCGCACCGTGTAGAGCGCAAAAACAAGCCCGAGGATGGTCGTCGAAATCCCGACCGCCACCGCCAGCACGATCGAGTTCAGGAAGGTCTGACCGACACCGAAGGACGTTACGATCTCGAAGAACTGGAAGGGCGTGAAGACGCCTTCCTCGCTGATCAGAACCCTGCCGAAAACCGTTGAGATCGGGAAAAAGATGAACAGGATGACCGTTCCCCCGATCAACAGGATGGCCCCGGTCATGAATGCGTCGCCGCGCAGGAATCCGAGGCGCGCCAGGGCCAGGGCGAGGATGCCTCCGAGCGCGACGACCTGAACCATCGCCCCCCAGCCGAGGGGAACCGGATCGGTTCCGACGATCAGCCAGATCAGGGCCAGCGCCGCGGTCGACAACAGGGTATCGGCACTTCTTGCGGTCCGCATCGGCAGGCCGCGCCAGGGCCGGATCAGAAACAGGATGAAAGCGATCAGCGGTATCAGCGAAACGTTGACGGACCGCCAGGAAAGGGCATCGACATACTCGTCGTAAGTCGCGCCGAACAGGCCCCATTCGAGACCGTGCCAGGGCAGCACAGCGAAAGATGCCAAACCGACCAACGCCCAGATGGCTGTCGGGCCGAAGGCCTGAAGCCGGGTTAAAGATGCAACCGACATGGATAATCCCCAGCCGCGGGAGAGGGGGCGGCTCCGAAAAGCCGCCCCGCTAACCGCGCCGCGTCAACGCGACATGGGTTTGATTTCGCTGACCCAACGATTGATGAGCTTGCTGCGCATCTCATCCGTCCCGTATTTGACGAAGTCGTAGTCGATCAGCTTGACGCTTTCGAGAGGAATGGCCTCCGGCGGCACCGACGCGTTCATATTGGTCGGAACCTGGAACGCCTTCACCTGGGCGCCGACTTCCTGGCCTTCCTTGGACAGGGCCCAGTCGACGAACAGCTTGGCGTTTTCCATGTTCCGGGCGCCCTTGATGATGCTGATGCCACCGATCTCATAGCCGGTACCCTCGCAGGGGACGACAAGCTCGAGCGGGAAGCCGTTGGACTTTTCCTTGGCATGATCGTGCAGGAAACCGATGCCGATCATCGCCTCGCCACGCGCCGCCGCCTTGCCCGGAGCCGAGCCGGACTTGGTGTACTGGGAAATGTTCTTGTGCAGCGCAGCGAAATACTCGAAGGCCTTCTCCTCGCCCCAGAGCTGGACGAAGGTCGCCGTCGCGGTATAGGCGGTACCCGAGCTTTCCGGGCTGGCGATCTGAATCAGGCCCTTGTATTCGGGCTTGATCAGGTCGGACCAGCATTTCGGCATCGGTTTGCCTTCGGCCTTGAGCACTTCGGTGTTGACGCTGAAGCCGAGGACGCCGGCATAGATGCCGGTCGAATGGTTCTGCTTGGTGGTGGCCGGGTTCCTGAACGCCTCGCCGAGTTCCTTGAGCATCGGCGACTGATAGGATTCGAGAATACCCTTCACGCCGGCCTGCGAATGAGGATCCAGGGTGCCGCCGTACCAGACGTCGCCCTTGGGGTTGTCTTTCTCGGCCAGCACCTTGGCGAAGGTGCTTCCCGAACCGGAACGGGTCTCGGACACCTCAACGTCGTATTTCTTGCTGAACGCATCCGTCGCGGCCTGACACCAGTCCGGCTGCATGCTGCAGTAGACGACCAGTCGGCCCTTGGCCAAAGAGGGGGATGCGGCGCCGACGCCAACCAGGCATACGGCCGCCATCGTGATGAGCGTCTTCTTCATTGATGCAACTCCCTGTGTATTTTTGTTGCATCAGTATTCACCAGGAATCGGAATCATTCCATGAAAAAAAGGGAGCCGATTTTCTAAAATCTGGCGATTCAAGAATTTTCGTTTCACGCATAGCGAACATCTTTTTCGACCGACCGGCTTGACGAAACCCGCCGGCCTCGAAAAATTGGAGATGGGAACCATATCTGAAACTTCGGGCTTGAATCCCGCCCGTCCTTCTTCTCTCCCCAGACGCCGAGAAAGGAAATCAGTTGGAATATCGCCGCTTGGGAAAATCGGGGCTCAAGGTCAGCGCCCTGTCGTTCGGATCCTGGGTCACCTTCGGTTATCAGGTCGACACCGGTCTCGCCGAGGACTGCCTGAAAACGGCCTATGACGCCGGCGTCAATTTCTTCGACAACGCCGAGGCCTACGCCAAGGGACAGTCGGAAATCATCATGGGCGAGGCCCTCAAGAAGCTGGGCTGGCGCCGCGACAGCTACATCGTTTCCAGCAAGGTCTGCTTCGGTTCGGTCAACGATCCAATGCCGACCCAGCGCGGCCTCAGCCGCAAGCATGTCTTTGAAGCCTGCCATCAGGCCCTGGAACGCCTGCAGTTGGACTACCTCGATCTCTATTTCTGCCACCGGCCCGACCCGGAAACCCCGATCGAGGAAACCGTCCGTGCCATGCACGACCTGATCCAGCAGGGCAAAGTGCTTTATTGGGGAACCTCGGAATGGTCGGCCGACGACATCATGGAAGCGCACCGGATCGCCCGCGAGTGGCGCCTGACGCCGCCGACCATGGAGCAACCGCAGTACAACATGTTCGTGCGCGACAAGGTCGAAAAGGAATTCCAGCCGGTCTACGACGGTCCCGGGCTGGGCACGACCATCTGGTCGCCCCTCTATTCCGGCCTGCTGACCGGAAAATACAACGACGGCATTCCCGAGGGCTCGCGCCTGACCGTCGACAACTACCGCTGGCTGACCGACCGCGTCGTCGGTGATTCGTCCAAAATCGACAAGGTCAGGCAGCTCGCCAAGATGGCTTCCGAGATCGGCATGCCGATCACCCATCTCGCCATCGCCTGGTGCCTCAAGAACCCGAACGTCAGCACGGTCATCCTCGGAGCCTCGAAGGTCGAGCAGCTTCGCGAGAATCTGGGCGCCATGGAGGCAGTCGACCGCCTGACACCCGACGTCATGAAGAAGATCGAAGAGATCCTCGCCAACGCCCCGCGCTGAGTACCGGAAATCCGCAAAGGCGCCGGCCACCGGACCGGACCCAAACCTCGGTCCGGTGGACGGGACGGCGAGGGGTCCCAAATCAATTGGCCCAACCACCGGGCCAACTCTTGACTCTTGGCCCATATTTGGCGGATGTAGAGGGGCTGCCTGACAGTCTGAAGACGCCTTGGCAGGCGGTCCCGGCCGACTGGGAGCCCGGACCGCAGGGAGCCGACACAACGCGATTTGGGAGAGGAGACCAGCCGTGTCGTTATTGATCGGCGATGGGGCCCCGGACCGGGTCATCACGCGAGAAGAGATGCAGGCCCATGTCAGGGCCTTCATGGACAAGGTCGGGCCGCGCCCCAGGCGGGTTCTTCTGCTGCCGCCTGATCACACGCGCTTCTATTCCGAAGCCGGCGCGATTACCGCCTATCTCTATGAACTGCTGGCCCCCGAGGCCGATGCCGTTCACATCATGCCGGCTCTCGGCACCCATACGCCGATGAATCCCGAACAGCTTCGCGCCATGTTCGGAACGGAAATCCCGCTCGAGAATTTCCTGGTTCACGACTGGCGCGACGGGGTCAAGACGCTGGGACGGATTCCCGGCAGCAAGTTGAGCGAGCTTTCCGACGGGAAACTGGATTTCGGCGTCGACTTCGAGATCGACAAGGCCGTCACCGACGGCGGCTACGACCTGATTTTGTCCATCGGACAGATCGTGCCCCACGAAGTGGTCGGCATGGCCAACTACACCAAGAACGTCTGCATTGGCGTCGGCGGCAACGATTTCATCAACCGCAGCCACTACCTCGGCGCCGTCTGCAACATGGAAAAGCTGATGGGCCGCACCGACACGCCGGTCCGCACGCTGCTCAATGATGCCTTCGACACCTTCCTCGGCGCGCTTCCCATCCAGTTCATCATGACCGTCATCGGCAGGGATGAGCAGGGTCTGGTCATGCGCGGTCTCTATATGGGGCGGGAGGAGGCCTATCGGGCGGCATCGGAACTGAGCCGTCAGGTCAACCTCGACCAGCTGGACAAGCCGCTCAAGAAGGTGGTCGTCTATCTGGAACCCGGCGAATTCAAGAGCACCTGGCTCGGCAACAAGGCGGTCTACCGCACCCGTATGGCCATCGCCGACGACGGCGACTTGATCATCCTGGCGCCGGCCGTCCGCGAGTTCGGCGAGGACAAGGGGATCGACGGCCTGATCCGCAAATACGGCTACCGCGGCACGCCGGCGACCCTCGATGCCGTCAGGGACAACGCCGACCTGGCCGGAAATCTCTCGGCCGCCGCCCACCTGATCCATGGCTCCTCGGAGGGCCGTTTCCGCATCACCTACTGCACCCGGCCCGAGAACCTGTCGCGGCAGGAGGTCGAGGGCGTCGCCTTCCAGTGGGCCGACTACGACGAGATGACGGCCCGTTTCGATCCCGAGAAGCTGCAAGACGGGGTCAACTTCGTCGACGGCGAAGAGATCTTCTACATCAGCAATCCCGCCCTCGGACTGTGGGCCCTCAAAGAAGCCTTCGAGGAATAGCCGGCGGCCTAAACAGCCAGCCGCCGATTGAATGAGAGGAACAAGAGGAATGCAGAAGCTCCACCCCGACGTGCTCGCGACCCTGCCGAAGGACGTCGCCGTCCCGGCCTACGACCGGACCAAGGTCGGTGTCGGCATCGTCCACCTGGGCATCGGCGCCTTCCATCGCGCCCATCAGGAGGAATACACCAACGACTTCCTGGCCGGCGGTGCGACCGATTGGGGGATCTGCGGCGTCGACCTGCTGGGCCCCGACGTGCGCGACAAGCTGGCGCCGCAAGACCTGCTCTACACCATCGGCGTTCTCAGCGGCGAGGGGGAGAAGCTCAAGGTCATCGGCTCGCTGCGCGAACTGATGGTCGGCCCCGAGGACCCGGCGGCCCTGATCACCCGCATGTGCGATCCGGCGATCAGGATCGTCTCGATCACCGTGACCGAAAAGGGCTACTGTCACGACCCGGCCACCGGCGAGTTGAACCTGGACCATCCGGGTATCCGATTCGACCTCAAGAACCTCGACAAGCCGAAGACCATCGTCGGCTATCTTGTCGCCGCGCTGAAGCGCCGCCGCGACGAAGGCACGCCGCCGTTCACCGTGATGTCCTGCGACAACCTGTTCCAGAACGGCCACATCGCCAAGCGGGTGACCATCGCCTTCGCCAAAGCCGTCGATCCCGAGTTGGGAGCCTGGATCGCCGACAACGTGGCCTTTCCCTGCACCATGGTCGACCGCATCACACCGGCGACGACCCCCGAGGACACCGAGCGCGTCTCGGCCGCGCTGGGCGTCAGCGACGGCTGGCCGGTGGTCTGCGAGCCCTTCAAGCAGTGGGTCATCGAGGACAACTTCCCGCTCGGCCGTCCGGCCTGGGAGACCGTCGGCGCCGAGATCGTCTCCGATGTCGAGCCCTTCGAATTCATGAAGCTGCGGCTGCTCAACGGCAGCCATTCGGCCCTGGCCTATCTCGGCTCGCTGGCCGGTTACGACACCATCGCCAAGTGCATGACCGACCCGGCCTACGTCAATTTCATGCGCAAGCTGATGGATGAGGACGTGACGCCGACCCTGCACATGCCCGAAGGCGTCGACGTCGGAGCCTACAAGGACAGCCTTGTCGAACGGTTCATCAATCCGGCGATCCGGCACCTGACCGCCCAGATCGCCATGGACGGATCGCAGAAGCTGCCCAACCGCACCTGCGGCCCGGTCCGCGAACGGCTGGCCGCCGGCGGCAGCGTCGATCACCTGTCCCTGGTCGTCGCCGCCTGGATGCGCTACGCCACCGGCGTCGGCGAGAAGGGCACCAAGATCGACGTTAACGATCCGCTGGCCGCACAACTCCGCGCCATTTACGAGACCATCGGCGACGATCCCGTGAAACTGGTCGCCGGCTACCTGGGAATCACCGAGATCTTCGGCACTGATCTGGCCACGGCCAAGCCGTTCGTCGATTCCGTGACCAGGTGGCTGAAATCCCTTTACGCGAAGGGAGCCGCGGCAACGGTCGCCGAACACTACGGGGCCTAGTGCGGCCCCGTCAGGGCAGGGGAGGAAGCGCGAACATGGAGGCCGTCTTCTTCGGCGCCTGCGGTGCCGAACCGGGCAAGGCCAGCGGCAATACCAGCTTCCTCCTCCGCAGCGGCAACAGCCGGGGCGGCGGCGTGATCGTCGACACGTCCGGCGATCCGATACGCCATCTCAAGCGGGCAGGGGTTTCGATCCACGATCCCGATGCCGTCGTCCTCACCCATACCCACACCGATCACATCTACGCGCTGCCCAGCATCTTCCACAACATCCGCATGCTCGGCCGCGAGAAGCCTCTGACCCTGGCCGGGAACGCGCCGACCCTGGAATTCGCGCGATCGCTGCTCGACCTGTTCGGGCATCTCGACCGCGACGATGTTCCCGAGATCGTCTGGCTGACCGTCGAAGACGGCGCCCACGTCGAACTCGGCGGCATGCGGTTCGTGTTTTTTGACGCCACCCACTCGCGCCCCTGCCTCGGTTTCCGCGCCGAGGACGAAGTTTCGGTCGTGGTGTACGGCTCCGACAGCCGACCGAATCCCAAACTGGAACGCCACGGCCAGGCCGGCTGCACATTGATCCACGAGGCGACCGGCCTGCACGCGGACGCAAAACGCCTCAATACCATCGGCCATTCGACGGCACATCAGGCCGGCGAGGCCGCCCGCAGGATCGGTGCCCGGCGCCTGTTCCTGTGCGGCCTCAACGTCGAGACGGCCGCCGACGCCGAAGCCTATTGCCGCGAGGCCGAACAGGCGGCGGGAATCGACGCAATCTTCCCGGAAACGGACCGGACATACGAGGTCTAGCCCTTGTCCGCTCCGCGAGGGCAGGGTATCACCATCGCATGTTCTTCACGCTCTCCAAGGTCCTGTGGTGGATCGCGGCGCCCGGCAACGCGCTGCTGATCGTCCTCTGCGCCGGGACGGTTCTGCTGTTCACCCCTTGGCGGCGCGCCGGCCGCTGGATCGTGGCATCGGCGACCCTGACGGCCGTTGCCGTCGCCGTGTTTCCGCTCGGCGCACACCTGGCCTGGTCCCTGGAGAACCGTTTCCCGGCGTCGCCGCCGCTGCCCGAGCGGGTCGACGGCATCATCTCGCTGGGCGGCGTGATCGCCATGGACATCACCCGGGACCGGGGGCAGACGGCCCTTGGCGATCCCGTCGAGCGGTTGACGGCCTTCGCCACCCTGGCCGAGGACTATCCGCAGGCCCGCCTGCTGTTCACGGGCGGCACCGGGCTTTTGGACCAGGGGCTTCGGGAAGCCGATTTCGTGGCCCCGTTCTTCAGTCAGATCGGCCTCGACCCGGGCCGCGTGATCTACGACAACCAGGCCCGCAACACCTTCGAGAACGCGGTCCTGGCCAAGGACCTGCTCAAACCGGAGCCGGGGCAGACCTGGGTTCTCGTCACCTCGGCGGCCCACATGCCCCGGGCCGTCGGCTGTTTCCGCAGGGTTGGCTGGACCGGCGTCGTTCCCTATCCGGTCGACTTCCACACGTTCTCGTCGGAACCGCCTGGATGGAGCCCGGGATTCACCTTTGCGGGAAACCTCAACGGTCTTGAAGACGTGGTCCATGAATGGCTGGGTTTGTTGTTCTACTGGTTGACTGATCGCACCGACACCCCATTTCCCGGACCGGAGCCGGCCGGTTCATAAATGTTTAATTCCTGTCCGCTATTCAAAAGCCTGCAGAGTTGTCTCCGGGCTTGAGGGGTGTCATCGATGATCAGTGGGCGTTTCAAACCGTTTGCCGCCGTTTTCCTGGCTTGCGCCGCCGTTGCCGCGGCTCCGCAGGCGCAGGCGCAAACGCAACCCTTTGATCAGTGGCTGCAGGGGCTGCGCGCCGAAGCGGCCACCCGCGGGATCAAACAGCAAACCCTGGATGCCGCCTTGAACGACATCTCGCCCATTCCCCGGGTGATCGAACTCGATCGCCGCCAGCCCGAATTCTCGCTGACCTTCCGCCAGTACATGGACCGGGTCGTCCCCGACAGCCGCGTCGAGAAGGGCCGGCTGAAGTACGCCGAGAACAAGGCCCTGCTGGAAGAAATGGGCCGCAAGTTCGGCGTCCAGCCGCGCTTCCTGGTCGCCTTCTGGGGCATCGAGACCGACTTCGGCCGTGTCACCGGGGGATTCTCGGTCGTGCCGGCGCTGGCCACCCTGGCCCATGACGGCCGGCGCAGCGCCTATTTCAGGAAGGAACTGTTCAACGCCCTGGAAATCCTCGACCAGGGGCACATCAGCCCGGCCGAGATGGTCGGTTCCTGGGCCGGCGCCATGGGGCAGTGCCAGTTCATGCCGTCGTCCTTCCTGCGCTTCGCCGTCGACGGTAACGGCGACGGTGCCAAGGACATCTGGGCAAACAAGGCCGACGTTTTCGCCTCGGCCGCCAACTACCTGTCGAAATCCGGCTGGCGGGACGATCAGACCTGGGGCCGCCCGGTGCGTCTGCCAACGGGCTTCGATCCGGCCCTGGCCAATCTCGATGTACGCAAGCGCTTGAGCGAGTGGCAGGCGCTCGGCGTGCGGCGGGCCGATGGCGGTGACCTGCCGACCCGCGACCTCGAGGCCTCGGTCGTCTTCACCGAGGGGCCGGGCAGCGACGCCTACATCGTCTACGACAATTTCCGCGCCATCCTGAGATGGAATCGCTCGACATTCTTCGCCGTTGCGGTCGGCTCGCTTGCCGACCGGATCAAGGGCGGTTAATCTACAACATCTGAGATACAACTTCGCCCATGGCCGCTAGATATCGCGTTCGGAGCACAATGGAGCAAGCGCTAAACTGGGGGGGAACCGGACGTTGGGGCGCCTTGGTCTTATGCGCCCTGATGCTGACCGCCTGTGCCGAAACCCAATTCCTCGCCGCCACCGCCAAGCGGGTTTCCCGGGTCGCGGAACCTCCGGGGCCGATCACTTCCAAGGGCGTCTACAAGGTGGGCAATCCCTACCAGATCGAGGGCACCTGGTATTATCCGGCGGTCGACTACCAGTATTCCGAAACCGGCATCGCCTCGTGGTACGGCCCGCAATTTCATGGCCGCGATACCGCCAACGGCGAACGGTTCGATATGAATATGTTGACCGCCGCGCACCGAACCCTGCCGTTGCCGAGTTTCGTCCGCGTCACCAACCTCGACAATGGCCGCAGCCTGGTCCTGCGCGTCAATGACCGCGGCCCCTTTGCCCGTGGCCGGATCATCGACGTGTCGCGCCGCGCCGCCCAGTTGCTGGGCTTCGAAGTGCAGGGCACGGCACGGGTCGAGGTTGCGATCCTGGCCAAGGAAAGCCAGGCCATCGCCGCCCGTATGCAGGGAGGAGGCACCCAGGTGGTTTCGGCGGACAGTCCGTTGACGGTCGAACGCCTGCCGACCGTCGCCGTCAGCAGCGAAACCCTGCCGCCGCCGCCCGGCGCCAAGGCCGCGGCCGACCGGCCGGTCCGGGCGCTCCCGGGGTCGCAACCCGCGACGCCTCAGACGCCTGCGGCCATTGAAACCCAGGATATTCCGAACCCCGTGGTCGGGGTCGTATCGACGGTTCCGCCGCAGGTCACACAGATTTACGTGCAGGCGGGCGCATACGGGGTCTACCAGAATGCTTACCGGACGCAGGCCATGCTTTCCGGTATCGGCAATGTCGATATTTCGCAGGTTCTGGTCGACAACCGGGATCTTTACCGGGTCCGTGTCGGTCCGATTGGCAATGTCGACCAGGCCGACGCTATACTGGAACAGGTCATCGGGGCAGGGTACAACGACGCCCGGATCATCGTCGTGGATTGAGGTCTTTTTCCTTTCACGGCGTCGCAATGACGGGTTCGGCAAATTCATGCCGCATTTCCTGTTTTAACTGGCGATCCGAGCATCATGAACAAGGCCAGGGGTGGAAACCGATAGATATGTTTTTTGCGTTGTGGAAAACCGTGAGCTTCCGAACCGACAGAGCCGTGCGAGGCCTCGCACTGGCCATCCCCCTTCTTGTTCTGACATTGGCGCCGCGCCCGGCTGCAGCCATCGAAACCCTGGCCCGCGAGGCCCTTCTGATGGACATCACGACCGGCGCGATCCTGCTCGACAAGAACGCGGACGATCCGATGCCGCCGGCCTCCATGAGCAAGCTGATGACCCTGTTCATGGTCTTCGAGCGGCTCAAGGAAGGCAGCCTGTCGCTGGAAGATTCCTTTCCCGTCAGCGAAAACGCCTGGCGGAAAGGCGGCGCAAAGAGCGGCAGTTCCACCATGTTCCTGGAGCCGGGGTCGCGGGTGAAGGTCGAGGACCTCATCCGGGGCATCATCGTACAGTCCGGCAACGACGCCTGCATCGTGCTGGCCGAGGGCCTCGCCAGCAGCGAGAAGGCCTTCGCCGAGGAGATGACGCAGCGGGCGAGAATGCTGGGCATGAAAACCAGCACCTTCCACAATGCGACCGGATGGCCCGATCCCGACCATCACATGACCGCGCGGGAACTGGCGATCCTGGCCAAACACACGATCCAGGACTTCCCCGAATACTACCACTACTACTCGGAAAAACGATTTACCTACAACGGGATACGCCAAGGAAACCGGAACCCGCTTCTGTACCGCGACATCGGCGCCGACGGCCTCAAGACCGGCCATACCGAGGTATCCGGATACGGCTTGACCGCATCGGCCGTGCGCGGCGACCGGCGCCTGATCCTGGTCGTCAACGGGCTCCCGAGCGTCAAGGATCGCTCGCGGGAATCCGAGCGCCTGATCGAATGGGGGTTCCGCGAGTTCGATAACTACAAGCTGTTCTCGGCCAACGATGCCGTGGTCGATGCCGATGTCTGGCTCGGCGAGGAACAACTGGTTCCCCTGGTCATCGACAAGGACCTGGTCATCACCATGCCGCGCAAGGCACGCCGTGACATGAAGGTCGCGGTGACCTACGAGGGACCGCTGCCGGCTCCCATCGCCAAGGGGGATGTTCTGGCCAAGCTGGTCGTTTCGGCTCCCGACATGAACAATATCGAAGTGCCGCTGGTCGCTGGCCGCGACGTCGGCCAGCTCGGTCTGATCGGACGGCTCGGCGCCGCCCTCAAGTACCTGCTGTGGGGCAGCGCCGGCTGACCCGTCCGCAGGGAAGGAGCCAGGATGGAACGGGGACTCTTCATCACCCTCGAGGGGGGTGAGGGCAGCGGCAAATCGACCCAGATCAAGCTGCTGAAGACCGGGTTGGAAGCCGTCGGCCAGGACGTGGTCGTCACCCGCGAACCGGGAGGGGCGCCCGGTGCCGAGCAGATCCGCAACCTTCTCGTCGACGGCCCGGCCGAACGCTGGGACCCGGTGACCGAGGCCCTTCTTCATTACGCGGCTCGCCGCGAGCATCTGCGCCAAACCGTGATCCCGGCGCTCGAAACCGGCAAATGGGTCATTTGTGATCGCTTTGCCGATTCGACCATGGCCTACCAGGGATACGGCCACGGCCTCGGCCGGGACTGGATCCTGGCCCTGCACAAGTCCGTCGTTGCCGATCTGGCACCGGACCTCACCCTCATTCTCGACATGCCGGTCGAAGAGGGGCTGGCCCGGGCGGCGGCCCGCGGAAGCGGCGGCGACCGTTACGAAAACATGGACCTGAAATTCCATCACCGCCTGCGCGAGGGCTTCCTCGACATCGCGCGGCGCGAACCGGACCGCTGTGTGGTCATCAATGCCGCCAACCCGATCAACGAGGTCCAGGCCGCCATCCGGCAGATCGTCAACACCCGCCTGGGGGTCGAGATCGCGTGAGCCCGGCGGAACGCCCAGATCCCGACGACTCCGCTTTCCCGACGCCGCGGGAAACAGACCTTCTGGTCGGCCACGAGACGGCCGAGCGGGAAATGCTCGACGCCTTCAATTCCGGCCGCCTGTCCCATGCCTGGCTGATCTGCGGGCCGCGCGGCATCGGCAAGGCGACCCTGGCCTACCGTTTCACCCGCTTTGTCCTGTCGCAGTCGGGTGAAGCCGGCGGCGGTCTGTTCGGCGATGCCCCCGCACCGGCGGACAGCCTCTACGTTTCCCCTGAATCGCCTGTCTTCAGGCGCGTCGCCGCCAGCGCCCACGCCGACCTGATGACCGTCGAACGCGGATACACCGACGATTCCCGCCGCAAGATGCGCACCGAGATCGTGGTTTCCGACGTCCGCCGCATCGGCCCGTTCCTGACCAAGACGCCGGCCGAGGGCGGCTGGCGGGTGGTCGTCGTCGATGGCGCCGACGACATGAACCGCAACGCCATGAACGCGGTCCTGAAAATCCTCGAGGAACCGCCCAAGCAGGCCCTGCTGCTGCTGATCTGCCACAACCCGGGCCGCCTGCTGCCGACGGTCCGCTCGCGCTGCCGTCACCTGACGCTGCGGCCGCTGGCGCCGGACGTTCTCGGCGGGCTGCTGACCCGGCTTATTCCCCAGGCTGCACCAGAAGACGCAGCGCTGCTCGCCCACATCAGCGAGGGCAGTATCGGCCGCGCGGTGACACTGGCGGAGGAGGGCGGTCTCGACCTCTACCGCGATCTCCTGAAGCTTCTCGGCACACTGCCCGAGATCGATATTGCGGCCCTGCACGGATTTGCCGACCGCCTGTCGCGGCCGGGAACCGAGAATGCCTTCCGCACCGTCGGCGAACTGCTGCTGGGATGGTTGGCCCGCGCCATCCGCCATGCCGCCGCGCCGGAAAACGGCGAATCATCGCCGAACAACGTTCCCGCCGCCACCCATCTCATCGCCCAAGGCAACCTTGATCGATGGCTGCAGGTATGGGAAAAGATCACGCTTCTGCTGGCGCGGACCGAATCGGTCAATCTCGATCGCAAACAGGTGCTTCTGAGCGCCTTGCTGGCAATCGGAAACGCAGCCCGCGGATAGATCGACCGGCCGGCCAGGATCCCAACGGCGGCGGCCCCTCGAAAACAGTAGGAAACGAACGGAGAATTCAGGAATGGCCGGGGCCAAGCGCTACTACGTCACGACACCGATCTACTACGTCAACGATGCACCGCACATCGGCCACGCCTACACGACCCTGGCCTGCGACGTGCTGGCCCGCTTCAAGCGCCTCGACGGTTTCGACGTGAAATTCCTGACCGGCACCGACGAACACGGCCAGAAGGTCGAGAAATCGGCCGCGGCCGCCGGCATCGACCCCAAGGCCTTTACCGACCGGGTTTCGCAGAACTTCCGCGACCTGGCCGCCTTCATGAAATACACCAACGACGATTTCATCCGCACCACCGAGCCACGCCACTACAAGTCGGTCCAGGACCTGTGGAAGCGCCTGATCGAGCGCGACCAGATCTATCTCGGCTCCTATGCCGGCTGGTATGCCGTGCGCGACGAGGCCTTCTACGCCGAGAGCGAGCTGACCAAGGGCCCGGACGGCAAGTTGATCGCGCCCTCGGGCGCCGAGTGCGAATGGGTCGAGGAGCCGAGCTACTTCTTCCGCCTGTCGGCCTGGGAGAAGCCGCTGCTCGAGTTCTACGAGAAGAACCCTGGGTTCATCCTCCCGCAGACCCGCCGCAACGAGGTCATCAGCTTCGTCAAGAGCGGCCTCCAGGATCTCTCGGTCTCGCGCACCAGCTTCAGTTGGGGCGTGCCGGTACCGGACGACGACGATCACATCATGTACGTCTGGCTCGACGCGCTGACCAACTACATAACCGCGGTCGGCTATCCGGAAACCGACGGCGAGTATGCCACCTACTGGCCGGCCGACCTGCATATGGTCGGCAAGGACATCCTGCGCTTCCATGCCGTCTACTGGCCGGCCTTCCTGATGGCCGCCGATCTGGAGCCGCCGCGCCGCGTGTTCGCCCATGGCTGGTGGACCAACGAGGGCCAGAAGATCTCCAAGTCCCTGGGCAACGTCATCGACCCGATCAAGCTGGTCGAGGCCTACGGCCTCGATCAGGTGCGCTATTTCCTGCTGCGCGAGGTGCCGTTCGGCAACGACGGCGACTTCTCGCACCGCGCCATGGTCAACCGCATGAACGGCGAACTGGCCAACGACCTGGGCAACCTGGCCCAGCGCGTGCTCTCGATGATCGCCAAGAACTGCGGCAATGCCGTGCCGACGCCGGGGGCTTTCACCGCGGACGACGAAGCGCTCCTCGGTGACGCCCGCGGCCTTTACGCCCGGGTCAGCGAGATCATCGACGTCCAGGCCTTCCACGAGGTGCTGGAAACCATCTGGATCCTGGTCCGCGCCGCCAACGGCTATGTCGACAAGCAGGCCCCGTGGGTGCTGCGCAAGCAGGATCCGGCCCGCATGGAGACGGTGCTCTACACCCTGGCCGAGACCATCCGCCACATTGCCGTCCTGCTGCAGCCGTTCATGCCCGATTCCATGGAGCGCATGCTCGACCAGCTGGCAGTGCCCGCCGAGGCGCGCAGCTTCGCCTCGCTCGGCGCCGAGCACGCGCTGGTCGCCGGAACGCCGCTGCCGAAACCGCAGGGCGTGTTCCCGCGCTTCGTCGAGGACCCGGCGAACGGCGAGGGGTAGGGGACCGCACCGCATGTTGGTGGATAGCCACTGCCACCTCGATTTCCCGGACTTCGAGGACGATCTCGACGGCGTCCTGGCGCGCGCCAGGACGGCCGGCGTCGGCTGGATGCTGACCATCGGTACGAAAGTGAGCCGCTTCGACGGCGTGCTGGCCATTGCCGATAGCCGCGATAACGTCTTCTGCTCGGTCGGCATCCATCCCCACGAGGCGGCGAGGGAGCCCGAAGTGACCGCCGAACATCTGGTTCGCATGGCCGTCCGCCACCCGAAGATCGTGGCCTTCGGCGAGACCGGGCTGGACTTCTTCTACGACCACAGCCCGCGCGACATTCAGGCACAGGTGTTCCGCACCCATATCGCGGCGGCGCGCGAGGCCGGTCTGCCGATCATCGTGCACACCCGCGATGCCGATTCCGAAACCATCGCCATTCTTCGCGACGAGCAGCAGAAGGGCGCCTTCACCGGTGTCATCCACTGTTTCAGTTCGGGCCGCGGGATGGCCGAGGCGGCCATCGACATGGGCATGTACGTGTCGCTGTCCGGCATCGTCACCTTCAAGCGGGCCGACGAACTGCGCGCCATCGTGCGCGACCTTCCCCTCGATCGTCTACTAGTAGAAACCGATGCTCCCTACCTGGCGCCGGTGCCGAAGCGCGGCAAGCCCAACGAGCCGGCCTTCACCGCCTACACCGCGGCCTGCGTCGCCGAAGTCAAAGGGGTTACGGCCGAGGAGTTGGCCGAACAGACTACCACTAATTTCTTCACGCTGTTTTCCAAGGCGCTGAAATACAAGGAAAAATCATGCGCGTAACCATCCTCGGATGTGGTGGATCCGGCGGAACCCCGTCCATCGACTGGGGCTGGGGACGCTGTGATCCGGAAAACCCGCGCAACCGCAGAACCCGGCCGTCGATCCTGGTCGAGGACGGTGAAACCCGCTTGCTCGTCGATACGTCGCCGGACCTGCGCGAGCAGCTTCTGCGCCATGAAATCCGCCGTCTCGACGCGGTGCTCTACACCCATTTCCACGCCGACCATCTGCACGGGATCGACGACATCCGGGCCATCAACCGGGCCATGAACGCGCCGCTGCCGGCCTATGCCAACGCCGAGACCATGCGCTGGATCGAGCGCCGGTTCGGCTATGTCTTCGAACCCATCGCCGAGAACGCCGCCACGTACTACAAGCCGGTCCTGGTTCCGCATCCGCTGGTCCATGCCGACGCATTCGAGATCGGCGGCATTCCGGTGCAGGTCTTCGACCAGGACCATGGCTATTGCGACTCGCTGGGCTTCCGGTTCGGACCGGTCGCATATTCCAGCGACGCGGTCGAAATCCACGAGGATGCCTTTGACATGCTCGAGGGCGTGAAGGTGTGGATCATTGGCACGCTGACGGACAAGCCGCATCCGACCCATGCTCATGTCGACAAGGCCATCGAATGGAAGAAGCGGGTCGGCGCCGAGCGTGCCGTGCTGACTCATCTCAGCGGCCGCCTGGATTACGCCGAACTGTCGGCGCGGCTGCCGGAAGGCGTCGAGCCGGCCTATGACGGCATGGTGATCGAACTGCCGTCCGTCTGATCGGCCGCCGCCGGCACCCGCCGGAAATTCTTTCCCCGAATCTTCATCATCGCATCGACGTCCTCCTGAACCGGGCGGGGCAGGAGCGCCGTGACGCGCGTTTCGCCATCCCGACGACTCCGAGCACCAGCGGGGCCGTTGCGGCGCTGTGAGGGCGTATTTTGCGGCCAGTCAGTTCTCGAAACCGGATTCACGCCGATTTTTAACACATTGATTTAACGAGATACTCTCTAATTTTTCATAATATACATTATGCGTATTATGGAGAGGCGCTTTTCGGGCCACCTGTTCCATGAATTCCGTTTCCGGCTCGCCGTCATGCCCCCCCACCCCTTCACGTGACATCGAAAGATCGGGAAAGTTTCGCCGATGCCTGAGAACAGGTTCGGCGATTGCACGCTCCAAACACCGACGCCCCTCTCGAAATCGCCAAGAATTTGTCGTCGTCGAGAACACTCCCCCCATCTGGCCTTTGGGACCGCTTTTTGATTGAAGCGTCCAAAATGCTGTCGCACGACGGTGCGGGGTTTCGGGCACCGGAGACGAGTCTGACGACAGTGAGACTCCGAACCGAAAAGCACGGCCGATCGACCAGAGCGCATATGAGAAACCCTACGGAGCCCCCCCCCGGCCCGGCATCAGACTAACGATGGATAATTACGGAATGCTAAGAGCGGCTGCGATTCAGGAAGTAGTCCAAAACCGTTGACTGGGCGGTCGACCCGATCTCGGTTTCATAGGCCGAATACTCACCCCGGATCACACCATTAGCCCCGCTCGGAATCGTTGCCTCAATAAAGACCCGAGGCGCAAGTCCGACAACATAACCGCTCTCGTCTTTATAGAACCCGGCCTCTGCCCCATACATCAGGACAGGCGCAATTAATCCCGCCCCCAAAACTAGCACACCGAAACGCTAAAGCTTTTTTCCCATGACATAAATTTAGCCCTTTTAGAATGAGAACACAAGAAGAACATTAACAGGGCTTATGCAACAAGCGAATCCGACACTTACTCTGGAAACAGCCCGGCGGTCGTCCCCATGACGCGGGTCGGCTAGGCCTTCACCGACGTCGCACAGCCAGCCCTCTCGCTTTAAAGATCATCGAAGGGAGTAGCGTCCGTATCACCCGCCGGCAATGCCCCATCCACTGCCACGCCATTCACCGAAGCATATATCCGTCCGACCGCCCTTCCCCCGCCTCCTCACCCCTCCCAGCGCTGAAAAGCGGCCACCAAGCCTGCTGCAGTCCGCCCCCCCCCGGGCGACCCAAGCCCCGAACATAATAAGGACCAGCGGTACGGAAACCCCGGCCCGCCCCCCGGTCGGGTGTGGGAGCGCACGCGCCCTCGTCCATACGAATGACCGGCATCCCCCATTCGGTGGTGTGCCGACCATTTCTGGGCACCCCGCAGGAGCGCTTTTGAGCAGAAGCTAACCCTTTCCGGACCCGTCCAATACTTAAGAAGTAACTAATAGTGATCGCATAGATCAAAAATGATACCCCATCTTATTTCTCGATTTTGTATAATCCGAGTGTTATTTTTTGTTCAAATTGAGTAGTTACAGTTCATTTTATTAATTATTTATTGTTTGTTTCGTAAGCCAATTGCGAAATGGACGAGATATCGTTTGCAGATTCTTACGTTAATTTCTTTCGGGTTTGGAATGGCGTGACTATTTCATCCATCGCTACTTGCCTTCCACGGCTGTCGAGGGGGGATTTCAATCGGCCGGAATGGCCGCAGCCAGCGGAATGACCTGATAGCGAATGCGCGATGGGGAAATGGGGCATCCCTTGTCAGACGCCATGAATTCGAGAGGAGGACCAATCACCGCACCTCAGAGAGGGGGAAATGTGGAGATGCTGATCGATATGTCTTTGGCCTGGACCGGGCTGATCGTCTTCGTGGTTGCCGCGGGCTGTTATGTCCTGTGGCAGAGCGTGNNAGCGTCCTGAAACCCACGAACGCGGACCGGCGCGCCATTCCCATGGCCGCATCCACGCAGTGGGTACCGGATGCCAATTGGTGCATGAAGCTCGCCCGGCGGCTTGAGCGTCCCATCAGCCTCGTTCGCGTATCGCTGCCCCAGATCGGGTCCGACCGGCCTGACGGTCCGCCTCACTCCGCGGCGGAGCAAACGCTTGTGATGGTTGGAGTCGAACTCCGCTGCACGGATCTCATCGAGATTGGCAAAGACGGCGCGACGACATTCAACATCTACTGTCTGGATACCGACAAGGACGGTGCCCGGATCTTGGCCAAACGCATCAAGCTGGCTTTGGCGACCCATGGCCTGTACGGCCACATCGTGGTCAAGACCTTCCCCGAGGACGGCTACACGCTTAGCGATCTGGATCAAGTCGCGTCACAGCAACTGCTCCATGAGAAGCATGGGAAGCCCACGGTCGAAACCAACCCGGTTTCCGCGCAACAGGCGTAATCGCGTCTCAGCATAGGGAGAGTGAGAGCCATGCCCGACGTGTCCAGTCAAGCCCTGCCCGTGCGGGTACGTTTCGATTGGGTTGACGCCTTCCCCCAACGCGACAGTGGTCTGCGCAGCCGATCATACTGGCTAGGCAAGCGCTTCCTGGACCTCGCCATCGTGCTCGGCGCGGCTCCGGTGTGGTTTCCTGTGTTCGCCTTGATCTACGTCGCCATCAAACTGGAGAACCCCGGCGCACCGGCGTTCTTCGTTCAGACGCGGACCGGCCTCAACGGCCGCCGGTTCCGAATGCTCAAGTTCCGGACGATGGTGGAAAACGCTTCCGAGATGGTCGCCTCGCTGTCTGCCATCAATATCCGCAAAGGTACTGACTTCAAGGCCGCAAACGATCCGCGGATAACCTCTGTCGGCCGCCTGCTGCGCCGTCCCCACCTGGACGAATTGCCGCAGCTTCTGATGATCATCAGGGGCGAGATGTCGCTTGTCGGCCCGCGGCCGACCAGTCTGCCTCCGACGGCCTACCGTCTATGGCAGACCGAGCGCTTCGATACCCTGCCCGGCCTGACATGTCTCTGGCAGTTGGACGAAGATGCGTACCCCTCGTTCGAAGACAGGATGCGTCTGGATATTCTCTATTCCCAGCACGCCTGCCTCGGCCTTGATTTGACGATTCTCTTCTTGACGTTCGCCTATCTGCTGAAGGGAGGGCGGGGTATATAACCCGCCCGCAGTACCTCTGTTGCCCCCTCTCTGCATTCTGCTGGGAGGCGTATACCAAATACTATGAATTCCATGGCAAAAATACTTGACTCGAAGCGCCTGTGGCTCGTCGGAGCCCTGGGTCTGCTGGCGGGCGGCATATCGATAGAACCCAAGCTCTCTGTGGTCTTGCTTGGGGGCATTGTCGTCGCCATCGCGATCAAATGGACCGAGTTCGCTCTCGCCCTGATGGTCTTCGCTCTGTACCTAAGCCTTTCGGAAGTGACCTCGGGTCTAGGTGCCCCGGTTTCCGCCAATGAAGTGCTGATATTGGTGGCGGCCGGCGCCATGGTCCTGCGTCTCTGGCGCGAACGCAGCTACCCTTCCCTCGACGGGTCCGTGGTATTGGCGCTCATCGGTTACGGGCTCGCACTGACTGTGTCGATTTTCGTGGCCGACGACCCGACACTCGTCACTGGCAAGATCGAGTATTACCTGAAAGCCGTCGTGATCCTCGTGATCGTCGTCACCCTCGCCGACACCCCTCGCCGGACAGCATGGATGTTGTGGGGCTTCCTGGCCGCTGCGTTGGTCCTGGGGTTGACCGGATCGATCCAGTTCCTGACCGGCGACGAGGTCAATATGAGTTTCGGCGGCTTGGCCGAGTACGCCGTTGTGGAAAACCTCGGGCCGGTGGACCCGGACGAGCCGCTGGAGGCTCTTCGGCTGGTGGGGCCGCTCGATGACCCCAATGCCTTTGCTCAGGTCATGGTATGCCTGGTGCCGCTGGCCTGGAGCGTCATGACCGATCGCGCTTCCCGCATCACCCTACGGATTCTCGCCGCGGTCGCCCTTGCGCTCGTTCTGACGGCCCTCGTCGGCACCTACTCGCGCAGCGCAGTGGTCACACTGTTCGTTCTCGGCGCCGCCATCCTGTTCATTTGGCATCGCCGCCGGATCGTAACTGCCGCCATTGCCCTCGTCGTGCTCATTTCGGTCGGAGCCGCCCTGGCCCCCGACTCGTATCATGCCCGCCTCGTCCAACTCACCGAACTCGTCACCAAGCCGGACGGCATAGCGACCGGCGACGTGGCCCTGAGAGGCCGAAGCGCCGAGATGCGCCTCGCCGCGGAAATGGCCTTGGATCACCCCTTAGCCGGTGTCGGCATCGGCCACTTCGAAAAGAATTTCCAGGCCTACAGCAACCGCTTCGGATTCCTGCCGCGACAGGAAGACCGCCAGGCGCACAGTCTCTACCTCGAGACCGCGGCGGAACAGGGACTTGTCGGGGTCATCGCCTTCGCCGCCGTGATAATCGTGGTTCTACGCAAGGCCTTCTCGGCGCGCCGCCAGATGTTGTCATGTGGCCAGCGAGACGAGGCGCGGGCAGTCGAAGCCTTCCTCATGGCCTTCGGCGCATACCTCGTTTACGCCATGGTCCTGCACGTATCTTACGAACACTATTTCTGGCTGATAGTCGCCGGTCTGCTGGCCGTTAGCAGGGCAGGCATGACCGCGGCCCAATCCCAGGAAAGCAATAGCGATACAACCGATTCAGGAAATAGGAGTCCGGCTTGATGGATACGGCCGAAACCTTCGAATCTGGGTCTTCCACAGTGAAGGCACCATTCCGCAGCTACGGGCTGGTGGCAGTGCAGATGATCCGGCGTCACGGGCTTACCGTAGTGTTGACGACGATTCTTGGCGCAGCAATAGCGCTGATATATCTGTTCGTAAGCAATCCGGTCTATGAAGCAAAGGCCGAACTCCTGGTGAAGTTCGGACGTGAATACGTCTATCGGCCGGAGTTCGAGGGGCTCGATGGATGGCAGCCTTCGCGCATGATCGAGCTGGTCAATGGCGAGGTCCGAATTCTCAACAGCCGCAACGTCAAGGCGAGAGCCGTTGAGAAGATCGGCAGCCTTCGGCTCTATCCCGGCCTGGCGTCGACCTCGTCGTTCTTCAAGTTCGACCTGACCAGGCTCAAGAACCTGTCCAACGGCAATGGCGCACAATCCGAGGCGGCGTCCTCTCCGGAAGCTGACGCCAAGCATTTGTTGAACGCTGCCGTCGATCGTTTGGACCGCGACCTCAACATCCGTGCCCTGGGCGACAGTTCTATCGTCCTGGTCGCCTACCGCCATGCCGATCCCGAGATCGCGCAAGAAACTCTCTCGGCGCTTCTGGACGCCTACCGGGAGCGGCGGATGGAAGTGTTTTCGGGGCCCAGTGCCTCGGCGGCCGCTTCGCTTTTCAAGCAGGCGACGGCCGAGTTCGAGAAGGCGCAGAACGACCTCGCGAACTTCCTCGAAACACATGAACCCGAACTGGCCAACCCCAAACTGACTGCCAGCAACGAATTGGCCGCGCAACTCTATCAAACGCTGCTGGAGACCAATGCCAGCCTGGTCAAGCGGCGGGACGCATTGGTCAGGGTATCCGACGAGCTGATGACCATCGGGGCAACGCCGAAGAGCGGAAGCACGCGCACCGCGGCAATCCAGAACGTGGAGGAGCGCCTGGAACATCTGCTGCGTGACGCCCTCGTAATCAGCCAGGTGGCCGGTACGACCAGCCCTGCGGCCGTTGCGCTGCGGCAAAGGGAGGCCGACCTCAGTGCCCGGATGCTCGAAGCCTATCTACCGCGGAGAACGGCCGACGAGGCGTTGCGGGAACGGGCCTTGACCTTGTTTGCCGCGCAGCTCGCCTTGAAAAAGGAAGTGATTGCGGGCGAACAGGAACGCGACCAGACCCTGCAGATCATCTCGGACCTGCGCTCGGAAGTCGCCTCCATCGAACGCGATCGACAGAAGCTCGACATACTCCAGGGCGCCGTAGCGGTCGCCAAAGAGCGGTTTGAATCGGCCCAGCGCAATCTTCAGCAGGCCAATGACTTTTCGCTGCTCAACACCCTCGATTCCGGAAGCGTGGCCATCATCGACTCGCCCGTGGTTCCGCAGGGTCCCGAAGGCATCTCTTGGCTCACCCGCGTTGTGATCGCGGCTGTCCTGGGCGCAATTGCCGGTATCGGTTTGGCAATACTGTCAGAGATCACTCCTGCGACGATCACACCGAAAAGCTAAGTCCGCTTATGTGACGGGAGCAATGGGAATGAAGTTACTTTGGCAAGCAGGATACAAGGGAGCCGTCATCGGCGGCGCCCTCTCAACCGCGCTTCTGGTGCATGCGGCACTGGCGGCGAACCCAAATGACTCCAACAAGGCCGCTCAAGCGACGGCCACCGAACGACCTGGGATTTCGGTAGCCCAGGTCAACGAAGCGACGGCCACCGACTCCCAGAACGATAAACAACGCGAAGCGTTCAAATGGTACATGCGTGCCGCCAAGAACGGATTGCCGGATGCGCAGATCGAAATCGCCCGCTTCTATGCCGAGGGGATCGTCGTCCCCAAGGACGAAGTCGAGAGCGCCCGCTGGCTCAAGATGGCCGCAGATCAAGACAACGAATGGGCCATATTCCAGTTGGCCGACTACTATGCCGAGGGGCGCGGAGTTCCCAAGGACGATGCCAAGGCGACCGAGCTTTACGGCCAGGCCGCCGAAAAGGGTATCGCCTGGGCCCAGTACACTTACGGAACGCGACAACTGGAAGGGCTGGGAACCAAACCCGATCTGGTGGCTGCAGTAACCTGGCTGACCAGGGCCGCGGAGACCGGCTCGTTCTCGGCAGCTTACAGCGCCCTTGGTAACTATTACGCGCAACGCCTTGGCCAGGAGGATCAGGTCGAGGCGGCAAAATGGTACCTCAAGGCGGCCGAAAGCGGAGACAACTTCGCACAGGTGGAGATGGCCAACCGTTATGCGGACGGGCGTGGGGTGCCCAGGGACGAGACCGAAGCGACGAAATGGCAGTTGAAGGCTGCCGAACAGGGGAACGAATGGTCGCAAATCGACCTTGCCGAACGTCTCCTGGCCGGCAAGGGAACGGATCCGGATCCCCGTGCCGCCATCCGCTGGCTGGAACGCGCGGCCAACAACGGCAACGTTCACGCCCAGACGGCGTTGGTGGACCTGTTCGACAAGGGACGCCCCGGTGTTTTTCCGGCCGACCCGGATGCGGCAACCCATTGGCTCATCAAGGCCGCCAAGGCCGGCAACGTCAACGCGCAGTTCGATCTCGCGCTCCGCTACATCGACGGAACGGGCGTAGACGTGGATCGTGAGAAAGCAATGGGGCTTTTGCGCGGAGCCGCGGAAGAAGGCAACGCCCAGGCTCAACTTCGTCTCGCCGAACTCCTGCTTGAAGATGTGCCCGAGCCCGAACCCGACGCGGCGGCCAATGCTGCTGCCGAGGTCCAGTGATGCGCCTTGGCACGCTCAACGGCAACCTCGATACGGATAAGAGAGGTGTCACCATGAATACGATCAGGCGCCCCCTTTCCCTGCCCAGGATCACCCTAGCATGCGCATTGGCAGCCCTGCCGCTGGTCACGGGATGCAAGCAAACCACTGATTTCACCTCCCTCATCTACCAGGCGAATTTCGAAGATAACGAATGGGCCCAATACGAACTCGCCGAGCACTATGCCTCGGGAAAAGAGATCTCCAAGGATGACGTCAAGGCAACCGAGCTGTTCCGCCGGGCTGCCGAAGCCGATCTCGGCTGGGCACAGTATGCCTATGGACTAAGGAAAATCGAGGGAACGGGTACCGCGAAGGACCCTGATGGCGCAGTGATCTGGCTGCAGAAAGCGGCGGAAAACGGCATAACCCAAGCCTATGCGTCCCTCGGGGAATTCTATGCCAATGGCAGCATGGGCAAAGTGGATCAGATCGAGGCCGCCAAATGGTACCTCAAGGCGGCCGAGATCGGAGACCGCTACGCGCAGGTGGAGATGGCCAACCGCTACGAGAAGGGCGTCGGAGTGCCGCACGATGAGCGCCAGGCAACGCGATGGCGGTATCGGGCGGCCAAACAGGGAGAGACCTGGGCGCAGATTGATCTCGCGGAACGGCTGTTGGCCGGCAAGGGAACGAAACCGAATCCCGTTGCCGCACTCCGCTGGCTGGAGCGTGCGGCCAGATCCGGTGACGTCACCGCCCAGAAGACACTGGCCGAGATGTACGACCAGGGGCGCGGCGCCCCGAACGACCCGACCGCGGCGACCCTGTGGCTGATGATGGCCGCCAATAGCGGCGACGGCGATGCCCAGTACCAACTCGCGACCCGTCTTCTGGAAGGCAAGGGAACGAACCCCAGACCCGAAGACGCGCGCCATTGGATGGAACAAGCGGCCATCTCCGGCAACGTCTATGCCCAGAAAACCCTCGCCGAAATGTACGACCTGGGACTTGGCACCCGTGCCGACCCGATGGCGGCGACCCAGTGGCTGATCGAGGCCGCCAATTCCGGTGATGTTCGCGCACAATACGATCTCGCGATCCGTTACGCCGACGGAATCGGCGTCGAGCCGGATCGCGCAAAGGCCCTGGAATGGTTGCGCAAAGCCGCGGAACAGAACGATCCCAAGGCACAGTTCCGGCTTGCCCAGCTTCTGTTCGAAACCGGACGGAACATCGATGAGGCAACCTTCAATGAGGGCCCATGATGCGCCAGGGTGACCGGCCTCGGTCTCCGGCCTTCAAATGGAAGCCCTTGGTCGCCCGGATGGGCTACGAGAGCGGCGCGTTCGGGATCACGAACCGCGCCTGGCGCAACCGGCTGACCACCCTCACCTACCATCGTGTCGCCGATCCGACGTCGGCCGACTTTCGCGGCCTTGTCTCCAATGTCAGCGCGACCCCCGAGACCTTCGGGGCTCACCTCGATCTGGTTCGCCGTTGGTTCAACGTCATCTCGCTCGACGTTCTTCTGGCGTGGCTGCGGGGTGATGGCGATCTACCGCCGCGCGCGGCGTTGATTACCTTCGACGACGGGTACCGCGACAACCTGACCGCCGCCTTGCCCGCGTTGAAGGCCCGTGGTCTCGAGGCCGTTATTTTCGTGACCTCGGGGAAGATCGGCAGCACGGAACCCTTCTGGTGGGATCACGCGGCCTACTGCATCGCGAATTCCACCCGCGCCCGCGCCGATCTGCCGCTGCTGGGCCCGCAGGAGCTCGGCGACCGCCCTTCCCGTGTCAAACTGACACAGCAATGGTGTTCCGCCGCCTCCCGTATTCCGGCGGACGACATGAGCGCGACACTCGGACAGCTCGGGCAACAGGTCGACGTGCAGGTCACGCCCGACACCTTCGCCGGGGTCTACATGACCTGGGACGAGGTACGGCATATGGCCGCGAACGGGTTCACCATCGGCGCGCATACCGCCAACCACCCGCCCCTTTCCCAGGTATCGCTGGAGCGTGCCCGCCGGGAGGCGGTCGATTCCAGGGCCCGCCTCAAAGACGAGACCGGACAACCGGTGCATGCTTTCGCCTACCCTCACGGCGGCTCGGCCCATTTCGGAGAGGAACACGAACGCATGCTTTCCGAGGAAGGTTTCTCGGCGGCGTTCTCGACGATAAGCGGTCCGGATACCTATGCCTCCGTGCGCCGGCAACCCATGCGGATCCGCCGCATTCACATCAGTCTCAGGGACGATCTGCCGCGCCTGGCCGTCAAACTGATCGGCGCGGCACGCATCGAGGCTCTCATAAATGGATCATGACCGGCTTCCCTTGCCGGACTAGGCTTGAAACGACTCGGGCCGCTAGAACTCACTCACCACGTGAATTCGTTTCCTTTTCGCGCCTGCAGCGCCCGCGGATAGTCGTCGCTCGGAACAAAGGCGTAGATGCGCTCTTTGGTGAGCAAGCCGTCAAGCAGGTCGCGGGGATAGACGTGGAACTCGTCCACCTCCAATTGGCCGAGACCGAGGCGTTTCCATTCGTTTCCAGCCGTGGCGCGATCCTCGAACTGGAAATGGGCTGATCCCGAAGTGTCGGTTATGAACCAGCCGTAATCGCGCAGGGCGCGGGCGATGATCCGCGCCGACCGGCGCGTTTCCTGGGGCACCTCCGGCGGCAACGTTCCGAGCCAGGACTCGATTTCATCATCCGTGACGTCGATGGCGAATCGCATGCCTTCCGGAATCCCATCGCCACGGCCCTGACGTTCGATCTTGGTCGCCGGCGCATAGTATTCACCGCCGTCGGTGTTGCGGATCGGCATCGACAGGGCATGGGGAATCTCGCCGCATTTGATCGAGGTCGGTCTAACCAGCATCGCCAGATAGGGGATGCCGGCACCCCGCGACGGCACAAATCCCACCTCGCGGGTCCAGTAGTTCCCGGGCACCAGGTTGCCGTTGGTCGCAAACACGGTTTTGCCGTTGAATTCGACCTGCCACAGGTCCCACTCGCGGCCCGTCTTCGGATCCAGGACGATGACCTGACCGTCGCTGCCCTTCGCCGGCTGCCACTTCGGATTCCACGGTATCAATCCACCGTGCAGCGACGACTGCCATTCGATGCGGACACGGAACCGGCCCGTGGCCTCGTCGACCTGATAGACCGGATAGGTATAGCCCTCGAAAGAGAGATTGAAATTGCCCGGCCGCTCCGGCGCCTCCTCCCACAGGAGACCGGCATAGCGTTCGGATTCGGGATGCCTGGGCAGCCCCGCCACCGGCACGTTCCAGGGTGCGTTCGGCCCGAACGGCCTCGCGCAAGGATCTTTGGGCGCCATGGAAGCCCCCGGCGAACCGGCCGGAGCGATTCCCTTCCCGGAGGCCTCGGGCACCTGGGGACTCGACATCGCGGACTGGGAACCCTGCGCGATACAGGACGCCATCAGCGCCCCGGTCAGGAGAAGGCTCCCGATACGGACCGCCGCGCCTTTTCGACGCAATCTCGGTGAGGCCTTCACCGTGTGCAAAGGGGATGCGATCGGCCGCGATCGCAGCGATTTGCCGGGGCTAGTCGGTCTGAAAAACATGGTCAGTGATCATACTCTGCAGTGGTTCGGGATGTATGACTCTGTTTCGTCTGTCGGGTACGTCCGCCCTGGCCCGCCCATTGAAACACCGACCAACCAGGAATTGCCCTCGTCACCATCGCACTCTAATGGAAAGCGCCCGTTCTGGGAACGACCGGAGATAGCATCGCCCAAGGCAATTCGGATTAGGATCCCTACCCACAAGAGAACGTCGGCAGTTCCGAAATTCCGTTGCGACGGATCATCCGAATCCCGGTGACGAACAAGGCGTGATCCGGTCGTGACGCCGGGGACCTGCGGCCCGTCACCAGGTTTTTGCGTGACGATTGGTCAGGAAGCGTGCGACGCCGATCGCCATTCCCAGCTGGACGGCTCCCAACCACAGGATCTTGCGGAAAACATGACTGTAGCGGCTGCCGAGCGGCAACAGCACGGCCCCGGCCAAGGCCGCACCGGCGATGGTCAGCGCCAGACCGTGATGCCCTTCCACCACGGACCAAACAAACAAGGCAAGTCCGGCCAGGACCGTGAAATAGGGAACCAACCGGCGAAACACCTTGTGAAACAGAAGAACCAGCGCGAACGCGCCGCTCCGGAAGGGATTGAGGGCGGCGCGGCAATGCCACAGGGTGTACATGCTGCCTGTCACGATCCGCGCCTGCCGTCTCACCGCCGCCCACACACCCTGCGATCTCGGCGGGATCTTCGCGCGTGCGTCTTCGACGTAAACAAACCTGGCATCCTGCAGGAAAACGGTCAGCGCCAGGAACAGGTCGTCGGAGCATTCCTCCGGGATCGCCTTCCAGTACTTCCGCCGGATCGCCGTCAGGGCACCGCTGTTGGCCGTCAGGTTGCCGAGCCACTGGTTCTCCCATCGCCGTGCCACGTTCTCGATTTTCCAGTACGCGCGTTGCGAATCATCCTTCTCCCGATCGATGACCACGTTGCCGCAGGCGCCGCCGATCAGAGGATCGGAGAAGACCGCGACCAACCGCGCCAGATCCACGTTGCGGACCTTCGCGTCCCGGTCGGAGACAACGATGATCTCGCTTGCGGCATGGCGAGCCGCCTCGCTCAGAAGCGCGGCTTTGCCGCACCGGGGCAGCTGCAGCAATTCCACTTTCGAACCAAGGGGTTCGGCCAGGGCCTCCGACAGCCCCTCGACCGGTCCGTCGGCCGCCACGATAAGCTGCACCCGATCGGAGGGAAACGGCCCGTCTAGAAGTATCAGGCATTTCCGGCGCAGGTCCTTCACCTCCTGGTGAACCGGCACGATAACCGTCACGCTTCCCTCGAAGCCTCCGGAAGGCAGGACGGTGCGGCCTTTCCTGGTCAGCGCCAGCAGGCCGAGAACGATCACGTGTCCGAACGAGCCCAGAAAACTGCCGGCCAGCCCGATAACGGCCAAGACGATAAGAACGGTTGATAGAGCCATTCCCGTATCCCGAGATCAGGAGGTTCGGTGACCTGGGCAACCGTCGTAGACGCCCAAGGTCTCTTCGATCATCCGCGATGCACTGAGCCGGCGGCGGGACATGTCCTTCGCGGCCTGTCCCAAGGCCTTTGCCGCATCCGGGTTGTCGAGAATCCACTTCAACGCAACAACGAGGTCATCGGTGTCGTCCGGCTCGATCAGGCGCGCTGTCCGGCCATCCTCGAAGAATGCCGGAATGTCGCCGACCTTGCTGAGCACTGCCGGACGTCCGAGCCAGGCCGCCTCGATCGCGATATACGGAAATCCTTCCGAAAGCGAAGGCAGGCAGAGGACGTCGCATTCCTCGAGGACGGCCGCGATGTCCTCGCGATAGCCGGCGAAATGCACGATGTCGTCGAGACCGAGCCGCGTTGCCTCGGATCTCAGCCGGGGACCTTCCGGCCCGTCTCCCACCACCAGGCATCTGACATCCGCATGGTCCTTGCGGAGGCGTTCCAGCGCCGCGAACAGGTTATCGTGTCCCTTCTCCGCCACCAGACGGCCGACGATACCGACGACCTTCGCCTCCTCCCATCCGAGAGCGGCGCGCAGACCCGTCGGCGCGTGCTCGGGAACCCAGTCGTCGGCCAGGCCGTTGGCGCTGAAATGAATGCGGTCCGGCGAAATCCCGAGGCCGCCGAGCCAATCGACGATCTCCTGCGAGACCGCGATGAACTCCGCCCCCAGGGCAGCCGACAGGCGAACCACGAAGGTATAGAAGCCCGGCTTCCACCATCCTCCGGTCGCCTTGGCCGACACCTGATGCATCGTGCAGACCGGCCGTACGCCGGCCAGGCGGGCCGCGATGACACCCCAGAAATGGGACTGCGGATTGTGCGCATCGACAACCGCATATCCGTTGGACCGGATCAGACGGATCAGTCTCAGCAGCAGTCCCGGATCGGCGCGTCTGCGGCCGATGCCCCTCGCCGTTCCGCCCTGCTCCCGCAGGCGTTTGGCCAGCGGGGAATCGGTCAGCGTCGCCACCGTGCATCCGCGCCGCTTGCTCAGCCCGCGGGCCATGGTGAGCACCCGGATCTCCCCGCCGCCGAAACTGCGCGACAGGCAGACCATCAGAACGCCGCCTGGCTCAGCCAACCCGGACATGCTCCAACCCGCCTTCCTCGATGCTGCGGTACTGGTCCAGGACCAGACCGGCGACCCGGGTCCACCCATACCGCGTCTTCGACAGGTGCGCGGCGCGTTCTCCCAGGCGAACCCGGAGTTCGCCATCCGTGATCAGCCGGTCGATCGCCGCCGCCATGGCCTGCGGATCCTCGGGCGGTACCAGCAGTCCCGTTCCTTCGTGTTCGACCACCTCCGACAACCCGCCGACCGACGTCGCCACGACGGGCCGGCCGAAGCTGAAGGCGAGATGCGCGATTCCGCTTTGGGTCGCCGAACGATACGGCAGCACGACCAGGGCCGCTCTCTCCATCAGCCCGGCAACCTCGCCCACCCCGACATAGCGCGGATCGAGGGTCACGCGCCTGTCGAGGCCCAGCGCGGTGATCCTGCACCGCAGGGCCGGTATGTCCATCTGCTTCGAGGGATACCCCACGACCAGGGCGTGAAAGGTGCGATCCCGCGGCACCAAGGCGAGGGCCTCGATGAGGTCCGGCACCCCCTTGCTGGGACGGATTCCCCCGAAGAAAAGAACGACGGGCCCCGGCGTCGGCATCCGTTCAAACTCGTCGGCATCCGGGTCACGCAAGAGCTTGAAGATGTCCTCGTTGCCGTGCGGGATGGTGACGTGACTGCCGAAGCGGGCTCCGAAGTAGCCCTCGAACTCCTTCTGCACCCGTTCGGAGAGGAAGAAGACGGTCGAGAACTGGGTATAGAGCCAGTGCGAGGCCGCGCGATGAAGCCGCCGCATCCACGGATGAAGCTGCTCGCGCGGTTCGAACTCGTGACAGATCTGCGTGAGCGTGAGGCCACTGAGCCGCAGCCAGGCCAGGAACACCGCCTGGAACGGGAAATGGATCATTCCGAACTGAACGATGTCCGGCCGTGTCCGGCGGAGGTAGAGGACCAGACGCGTCCATTCGCGCAAGAGGATGAACCCCCGCCCGATGCGCCGCAGCTTGTGCCTGACCTGGGCGATCCTGTGTTGCCAGGACGTCTTCTCGGCCCCCCGGCCGGAATCGACCGTCGACCACAGCCGCATGCGGGGCTCCAGGGCGAACCGGTGCGGCAAGGACCCGAGTTCGTAGTCGTCGCTGGTCACCAGGGTCACGTCGGCGCCGCAGGCCGCCAAACCGTCACAGAGCTGGTAGGCGAAATGGGCCAGCCCGCCGACACCGATCGGTTCGACAACGGTTACGCGCACGTCGGTTTCTCCGCCTGGGCCAACACCCGGTCATAGAGACCGCAGAGACGATCGGCGTGCAGTTCCAGATCGAACCGGTCCATGGCAAGACCACGCGCCGCCTTCCCCATACGCTGGCGTAATGCCGGGTCGGCAAGCAGACGCCCGCACGCCTCGGCCAGGGCCTCGGAATCGGAGGGCGGCACCAGCAGGCCCGTTTCCCCGTCCTCGACCATTTCCGGTACACCGCCGACGGCGGACGCGACGATGGGCGTGCCGCTGGCCGCCGCTTCCGCCAGTACCGTCGGCAGAGCCTCGGTAAGGGTCGGCAGGACGAAGACGTCGGACGCAGCCACCAGTTCCGGGATGTCGTCGCGCATCCCGGCGAAGATGACCTGTGCCGAAACCCCGAGATCCCATGCAAGGGCCTCCAGCCGTTCCCGGTCGTCACCCGAGCCGACGATCAGATAGCGGGCATCCGGATCGCGCCGGCACAGCAATGCGAAGGCGCGGATCATGAATTCGATCCCCTTCGGCCGCCGCAGCACGGCAACGGTGATGAAGACGGGCGCGTCGGGCGCCAGCCCCATCGACCGGCGCACGCGGTTCCGCGCTTCCCCCAGCAACGGGCGGAAGGCTCCGATATCGATGCCGTTGTGCAGGAGGCGCAGCCGATCGGCGGGCATGCCGTGTTCGTTCCGGCAGAAGTCCAACAGGGCCTGCGACACGCAGACGACGCGATCGGCGCAGCGGGAGAGGATCCTGCGTTCGAGACGCCGGCGCAGTTCCGAACGGCTCGGCGCCTGACGCGGCTCGATGGTATGCAGGGTACTCACCGTCGGCAGACCGAGCCGCTTCGAAAGCGTGAGGCCTGCGACATTCGCGATCTCGAGCTGGGTATGCACGACATCAGGCCGTTGTTCGCCAAGGTATTTGTAGAGCTGCCGCCACCGCGGAGGATCGACGATCCGGCCGAAGGGAACGCGATCCACCGGAACGCCGGCAGCAATCAGATCGTCGGCCATGGCCGGATGCGGATCGCGGTCGAGGACACAGACGCGGACCGTATTCCCGCGCGCCACAACCCGCGGCGCGACGGCGGCGAGCATGCGTTCCGCTCCGCCCATATGCAGGTGATCGATAAGGAACAGGACTTTCTGCGGCCGCTGGCGGTGTCTGTCGGATCGGATCGAATCCGATGGCGTCAGCGCCATATCAACCGCTCCCATCTGTCCTACAAACATCGCCTCCCCTTTCCGGAAATCTTGCCCCGGCCAAACGGCGTTTGTTCAGCTGAATGCGGGGACCCCCTCCCCCCCCGAGACGTGTCGAGGAGACCGACACGCGATTGACTTCCTCAGTCGCCGACAGCCTGCCTGACAGCGGGCTGGGACCAGTCGGCTAGCCGCTGTTCCCAGGCCAGCGCCGAGGTGACGATGGTTTCCACGTCGTCATGCTGCGGTAGCCAGTTGAGGCAGTTTCGAAGACGCGATGCGTCTGAGACCATCTCGGCGACATCGCCGAGACGCCGCCCCGCGATACGCCGCCGCATCGGCGTCCCGACAACCTCGTCGACGGCATCGAGGATTTCCGTGACCGTATAGCCCTTCCCGTAGCCGCAGTTCAGGACCTGGCTGTCACCGCCATCGGCCAGATATTCGAGAGCCGCAACGTGAGCGTCGGCGATGTCGCTGACATGGATGAAATCCCGGATGCAGGTTCCGTCCCGCGTCGGATAGTCGGTGCCGTAGACATCGATCCCGTTGCGCATGCCGAGCGCCGCCTGACAGGCGACGCGGACGAGGTTCGACGTATTGGACGACGCCGGCCCCGTCCGATGTTCGGGGCTCCCGCCGGCGACGTTGAAATAGCGCAGAACGACGTAGTCGAGCGCAGTGGCCGCGGCGATGTCGCGCAGCATCCATTCCATCATCAGCTTGGTGCGGCCGTACGGATTGAAGGGCTCGGTCGGCGCCTTCTCGGTTACCGGCATCTGCTTCTGGATACCGTAGACCGCCGCCGTCGACGAGAACACGAAATGCGGCACGCCGGCGCGGACGACAGCCCGGATGAAGGCAGAGCTCTTCTCGACATTGTTGGAGTAGTACTGAAGCGGATCGGTCACCGACTCCGGAACGCTGATCGACGCCGCGAAGTGCATGACCGCATCGATGGAGCGTTTCCGCAGCAACGCGGAAACCCGCTCCTCGTCGCCGATGTCCCTGACCACGAGCTCGACACCCTCCGGCACCGCACCCCGGTGCCCGGTGGAAAGGTTGTCGACAACGACGACCTCATGACCGGCACGAGTCAAAGCCATGACCGCATGACTACCGATGTAACCCGCACCGCCCGCGACTAAAACAGTCAAGTTTCCCACAGGCCTAAATCCCGCCACACAAATCCTGAGCACAAAGAGTTCCTACGACATTCAATCTAATGTTTTCTGTTTGTCGGCTGGGGGGGTCATCGTGGCTATATTTGTACTCAATTAGAGTTACACCTTTTGGGTAGTTCCTGCTGTTACCCCTTCGAAAGCGTTGCAGGAGACCGATTCGACAGGATGGCAGCAGCACGACAGGGGCATGACGGGACATCGCGCCAAAACGCTCTGGCCATCCCCCCGTATCCCTGTGGTACCTTCGCCGCGGCTTCCGATGCCGCGAAGCCGAAACTCCCGGCCACCGACCCCACGTGCGAGGCAGACCGCCAGATGTTGCCGTTGAAGAACACCCAGCGCCTTCTCGAAATCATGACCCGGCTGCGCGATCCCGAGACCGGATGCCCGTGGGACTGCGAGCAGAATTTCGCGTCCATCGCGCCCTACACCATCGAGGAGGCCTACGAGGTCGCCGACGCCATCCAGCAGTCCGACATGGCCGCCCTGCGCGACGAACTGGGCGATCTGCTGCTGCAGGTCGTCTTTCACGCCGAGATGGCTCGCGAGGAAGGCCTGTTCGACTTCGAGGACGTCGCCGAGGCCATTTGCACCAAGATGATCGACCGCCACCCGCATGTCTTCGGCGAGCGCGAGGAAAAGTCGTCCGCCACCCAGACCGTGGCCTGGGAGACCCACAAGGCGGCGGAACGCGAACGCAAGGCGGCCCAGAACGGGGAAAACCGCCCGAGCACGCTGGACGGCGTCATCGTCGGCCTGCCCGCCCTCACGCGCGCCGCCAAGCTGCAGCGCCGCGCCGCCCGCGTCGGCTTCGACTGGGACAACGCCGGCCAGGTCCTCGACAAGATCCGCGAGGAGGTCGGCGAGGTGGAGGCCGAGATGGTGAGCGACGCCCCGGCCGAGCGCCTCGAGGACGAGATCGGCGACCTGCTGTTCGCCTGCGTCAACCTGGCCCGCAAGCTGCACATCGATCCGGAAAAGGCGCTGCGGCATGGGAATGCCAAGTTCGAGCGCCGCTTCCGCCGAATCGAGGAGCTGCTGGCCGACGACGGCAGGCGGCCCGAGGACTCGACGATCGAGGAGATGGACGCCCTGTGGCGGCATGCCAAGGCCGGCGAATAGCGGCCGCCAAATTCAGCCGACAGGCTTGCGTCCCGGTGCGGCCCGGTTTTCACGTCGCCGCAGCCCGGTTATGATGGCACGAATCGCATCCAGTGCATCGAGGCCGATGAGATGTCCGTGCTGAAGAGACTCCTGGTCCTGACCGCCGCAACCCTGCTTCTGGGCAGCTGCTATCTTCCGGTCAAGTTCGACGCCGAGATCGAGCTCGACCGCGCCGGCTACTACAGCATGATCTTCGACGGCTACCTGGCCGAGCTGCCCCTTTACCAGGACCTCAAGAACAAGAAGATCACCGCACTGGAGGAAAAGGAGCGGGTCGCCACCCTGCGCACCGATTTCACGCGCGATTCAGCGGTCAAGCAGTTCGAGTACTACAAGCAGGGCGTCTTCAAGGTGCACTGGGAGAAGACCGGCGACCTGCTGCGCGACCGCATGGTCACCTTCGCGCGGCGCAACGAGGCCATGCTGACGCTCAAATACGTCAAGACCGACCGGCTGATCACGGTGTCGGCCGGCGGCATGAGCAAGACCCAGCGCGAGCAGGTCCTGAACATGGGGCTCAACGTCCAGGGCGAGATCCGGGTCATCACCGACGCCAAGGTGGTCCGGCACAACGCCACCTTCACCCAGCCGGCCAAGAACAAGCCGGGCAACACCATGTACGTCTGGCGCCTCAAGAGCGTCATGGACCCGTCGCCGGTCCTGGTCCTTCAGCCCGGGTGATCGCGCGCTCCGTTCTTCGAACAAACTGTCATGACCCGGCGCAAGTTCCGGGGCATCCAGCCAAACGGTACCGCCGCTTGGATTGCCCGGACTATCGCTGGGCAATGACGACAGAGAGAGAAGCCCGCTCAGTCCTTGCCCTGCAGCAGCTTGAGCAGGGACGAGCTGTCCCAGCGGCCGCCGCCGATCGCCTGCACCTGGGCGTAGAACTGCTCGATCATCGCCGTCACCGGCAGCCGGGCGCCGTTGTGCCGCGCCTCGTCGACGACGATGCCCAGATCCTTGCGCATCCAGTCGACGGCGAAGCCGAAATCGAACTTGTCCTCGTTCATGGTCACGGCGCGGTTCTCCATCTGCCAGGACTGCGCCGCACCCTTCGACAGCACGTCGAAGACCTTGGGCACGTCGAGCCCGGCGACCTGGGCGAAATGCACCGCCTCGGCCAGCCCCTGGATGACGCCGACGACGGCGATCTGGTTGACCATCTTGGTCAGCTGCCCGGCCCCGGCCGGCCCCATATGGGTCACCGCGCGGCCATAGGCCCGCATCACCGGCTCGGCCCGCGCGAACACCTCGGCTTCGCCACCGACCATGATGGTCAGCACGCCGTTCTCGGCCCCGGCCTGTCCGCCAGACACCGGCGCGTCGAGGAAGGCCGCCCCGTGCTCGCGGGCCGCCGCGTCGAGGTCGCGCGCGGCCGCCGCCGAGACGGTGCTGTGGTCGACCAGCACGGCCCCCTGCCCCAACCCGGCGAGAACGCCGTCGTCCCCGAGGGTCACGCTACGCAGGTCGTCGTCATTGCCGACGCAGGTGAAGACGAAATCGGCGCCCTTGGCCGCCTCGGCCGGAGTCGGTGCCGCCTTGCCGCCGTATTCCTTGGCCCATTTCCCGGCCTTGCTGGCGGTGCGGTTGTAGACGGTCACGCTGTGGCCGGCCCGGGTCAGATGCCCGGCCATGGGATAGCCCATGTTGCCCAGTCCGATGAAAGCGGTTTTGCATGCAGTCATGATGTTCCTCGAGTATGTCTGAATCCGTGTCGATAGGGCGGTGGCACTCAGCGCCCGTGGCCGTCGATCAGCACCGGCTTCAACGCCGTCCAGCTTTCGCGGTCGGGCGCCGACAGCAGGGCGCCGCGGACGATGCCGCCGGCCGGGCTGTAGGGCCTGTCGACCGTATCGACCGCCGCGAAGCCACCGGCTTCGGAATGGAGCAGGACACCCGCCGCGTGGTCCCAGGGCTTGACCTTGCAGCCGTAGCGGCTGAAGTGCAGTTTCCCGCGCGCCAGATCCATGTACTCGCGCCCGGCGCAACGGTACTGCAGCATCTCGCTGGGAACCGGCGTGCCGTTGAGACCGCCGTCCTCGGCGATACGTTTCCGCAGCCACCTCGGAGCCGACCCGGTCATGTCGGGGATGACGACACCCTCCGACACCCGCAGACGCGTCTCGCCGATCCAGGCGCCCTCGCCCACCGCCGCCACGGCGGTTTCGTCGGCCAGCGGATCATGGATCCAGCCGGCCACCGTCTCGCCGCGCGCGACATAGGCGATGATGACAGCGAAACAGGGCCTGCCGGCGGCGAAGTTGGCGGTGCCGTCGACCGGATCGACGACCCACACCGGCCCCTCGCCGGCCAGGGCATCGAGCAGGCCGGGATCGGCCTCGCAGCCCTCCTCGCCGACCACGACCGAACCGGGCAGCAGCGCGGTCAGCGCCGCCGTCAGCCGCTTCTCGGACTCGATGTCGGCAACGGTCACCGGGTCGCCGGGGCTCTTCTCGCGCACCTCGCCGGCGGCGAGTTGGCCGAAGCGCGGCAGGATCTCGCTCTCGGCGACCTCGCGGATGATCGCCGACACGGCGTCGAAGTCGGGATGGCCGCTCATCGGGCCGAATCCCGCCGGTTTGACGCCGATCCGGCACCGTTCGCCACGTCGTTTCTGCCGTTCCGAGACCGTTTCCGGCCCGACTCAATCGAGCTAACCCATTGATTTGCCTGAAAAGACACGGGATTCCATCCGAAAAATGTAAACAAATGTAAACAGGGCCGGACCGCGGCGCGCCCGCAAAAGCCCCCCGCTTATGTAGCTCCTCCGCCGTGGAATGCAAAGGGCTGCGACCGGACGGCCCGCGACATCCCCTCCTTGCGGAACCGGCTGTGAGAGATATAGGATTTATAGCCTATTATAGACCGAAAGTCAAACACCCCGACAATGCGCCTGACTTGCGGCCGTTTTCCCCCTATCCTTTCGGGGTGCACGGGGAAACACGGGGCGGTGCGGCGGATGGTCTCAGCAGGCAATCCGGTCCCGTTTCGTGTCCCAGGGTCTTCCGAGAGGAGAACGTCGATGTTCGCTCGCACCCTGAGGGTTTCACTTTGTTTTGCCGCCGCCTTGGCCCTGGCCGGGCTTCCCGCCCTTTATTCCCTGCCGGCGACCGCCCAGGACCGGGCCGCCGGTATGATCAAGAAGCTGGACCGCGACGGCGACGGCCGCATCAGCGCCAGCGAATGGCCGAAAGGCAAGAAGGCCTTCAAACACAAGGATGCCGATGGCGACGGCTACCTGACCGCCGAGGAACTCGGCGGCGGCAAGGGCGGCGGCGGAACGGCGGCCGGCAATGCCGGGCCCCCTGCCCCGCAATCCGCTCCGGCCGCGGCGGCGCACAAGCCCCCGGCCGGCTTTCCCGCCCTCTATCTGGTCGACGCCCACAGCCAGATGCCCGGCGGCCTCGATCCCGACACCATCCTGCCGCTGATGGATCAGGCCGGCGTCTGGCATACCATCCTGTCGGCCCGCAACGACCGCTCGCCGTCGGATGTCGCGGCCTTCGCCGAAGCCCATCCGCAGCGGATCACCGCGGCCGTGCGCAGCAAGGGCCGCGCCTTCAACGAGGGCACGCCGCAATACGCCAAGCTTCTGAACGGACAGCTGAGCACGCCCGCCTTCAAGGCCATGGCCGAGGTCCTGCTGTTCCACGCCCAGAAGGGCAACAAGGCGCCGCGCATCCGGGTCGCGGCGACGGCACCGCAGGCCCAGGCAACCCTGGACGCGGCCGTCGAGCGCGGCTGGCCGTTCATCGCCCATTACGAATTCGCCGCCGCCGGCTTCGACAAGGGCCGGATGCTCGACGAGTTCGCCGCCCTGGCCCGGGCCCACCCGAACCACCCCTTCGTGCTGATCCACATGGGGCAGCTGGATGCCGACGACGCCGGCCGCCTGATCGCCGAGCATCCCAACGTCCATTTCATCCTGTCCCATTCCAACCCCGTGACCATCGGCGAGAACCGGGGCCAGCCCTGGACCAACCTGTTCGACGGCGGCGGCCTGAAACCCGCCTGGCGGGCCCTGATCGAGGCCAACCCGGACCGTTTCATCCTCGGCTTCGACAACGTCTGGCCGGAACACTGGGGCAGCTTCTATCTGCACCAGGCCGAGCTCTGGCACCGGACTCTGGCCACCCTGCCGCCGGCGGTCGCCCGGGCGGTCGCCCACGGCAACGCGGAACGGCTGTGGCACCTGCCGCCGAAGCCGGAGTGAGATTCAACTTTCCCGTCAATCCCGCGGAAGCGGGGATGACGATTCAGGTGGCGGACGGCCCCCTGCCCGCTTCCCGTATCCGACCGGAGGGGCTATCGTGCCACCGGAACCGGCCGCTCGCGCCGGGATAGCCTCAGAGAACCACCCAGGAGCCTCTCCATGCAGATGACCGACATCCCGTTCGGCACGACCGATTGGTCGCAGGTCGAACCGACCGAGCACAAGGGCGATACCGGCGTCGCCACCTGGCGGACGCGGAACTTCGGCACCATCCGGGTGCGGATGGTCGACTACAGCCCCGGCTATCTCGCCGATCACTGGTGCACCAAGGGGCATATCCTGTTGTGCCTGGAAGGCGAACTGCACACCGAGCTTGCCGACGGCCGCACCTTCACCCTGCGCCCGGGAATGAGCTACCAGGTCGCCGACGAGGCCGAGCCCCATCGTTCCCGCACCGAACAGGGCGCAAAACTGTTCATCGTAGACTAGGGAAGGAAAGGAACGGAAATTAGATAAAATTTTATCTAATATTATTAATATTTACCTCACTGTTGTTCACAAAAAATACTTTTGAACAGAAAAGGTAGAATTAATACAATGATGGACAAAGCAACCGCCGGAAACAGGCGGATCTATACAAGACTGAAGTGAGGGTAGTCTAACCGTGTCGAACGCAAGCACCATAGATGCAGACGCATACGAGTCGCTGCCTCCGAGCCTGCGGAAACAGATCGAAGATGCAGCTCTGACCTTTGCCATCGTTCTCAAGGACAGCCGCGGTGCGACCGTGGGCGAGATCCGGGACCGCATTCCCCCCAAGGCCCAAACCTGGATCCGCCAGCACGCCGCCGAATTCGGCGCTTCCGTCATCCGGCACTACCGCCGCATGGCGGCCGCCGGCTGAGGACCGCGAACGCCGGCAGAAAGCGGGGGTGAGGCAAACACCCCGGTCAGGACCCCGAAGTTCCGGGCCCGATCCCCTGGGCGCCCATCGTGATGCCCGGGAACGGAATTCCGGCACGGGGAATGATTTTCTGGCATAAGGGTGGACATCAGAGGAATTCCCGAGGTCCGTCCGCCATGCCCGCCCCGCTGCACGACATCGACAGCCCGCAGAACCCCAAGGTGAAGTTGTGGGCCTCGCTGCTGGAGCCGCGCGGCCTGCGCAGGCACGGGCAGTACCTGCTGGCCGGGCGCAAGACGGTGCCCGAGGCCCTGACCCGTCACCCCGATCGCTTCACGGCGGTGCTGACCTCCGAGGCCGAGGCCCTGGACGCCCTGCCCCTGCCCGACTCGCTTTCCCGGTTCCGGCTGAGCCGCGCCGCCTTCAACCGCCTCGACGCGGCCGGCACCGGCTTTCCGCTGCTGGTCGGCGCGGTCCCCGAAATGCCCGAGGCCGACCTGTCGGCGCCGCCGCAGGGCCTGGAAGTGATCTGCGCGCTGAGCGATCCCCATAACCTGGGGGCCCTGATGCGCAGCGCCGCGGCCTTCGGCGTTTCGCGCCTGATCCTGATGGCCGAGGCGGCCCACCCGTTCCATCCGCAGGCCCTGCGGGCGGCGGCCAATGCCCAGCTGGAAATGGAGTTCCGGCGCGGCCCGGCCTGGGAAGCCCTCGACACGGCGGCAGGCCCCATCTACGCCCTCGACGGCGCCGGCGACGACATCACCGCCTTCGACTGGCCCCGGGACCTGCGCCTCATCCTCGGCGAGGAAGGCCAGGGCCTGCCGGCCGGCCTGAACGTCGAGCGCCTCGCCATCCCGATGACGGACAAGGTCGAATCCCTCAACGCCACCGTCGCCGCCAGCCTCGCCGTGTTCCTGCACTACGCGGCCCGGCGCTAGGCCGAGAACGGCCACAATACGGCCATAAACTTCCCGCAGTATTTCACAATACAGAGCCGCGCCGGGGCCAGGCGGAAATCGCCCGGATCGCGGATTTCTCCCATGGAACGGGGAACGGCTCTTTCGATGGACAAGACGGAAACCGACGTCCGGCCGCCGCAGCCGGATCCGACCGCCCAGGCGCGCGCTTGGGAGAAGGTTTTGCGCGCCTATGCCGGCGCCGACACCCGAAAAAGCCTGATCCAGCTCGTTCTCACCGCCGGACTGTTCGTCGCCTTCTACGGCGGCGCCCTGTACGGCGTAATCCAGGGCGCCTGGCTGGCGCTGCTGCTGACCGTGCCGGCCGCGGCCTTCCTGGTCCGCCTGTTCATGATCCAGCACGATTGCGGCCATCGCTGCTTCTTCCGCTCGCGCCGCGCCAATGACTGGGTCGGCTCGGTCATCGGCGTGCTGACCCTGACCCCGCATACCTACTGGCGGGTCGCCCACGCGCTGCACCACGCGACCTCGGGCAACCTCGACCGCCGAGGCGTCGGCGACATCGCGGTGTTGACGGTCAGCGAATACCGGTCACTGACGCGCCGGCACCAGTTCCTGTACCGGCTGTACCGGCATCCTCTGGTGCTGTTCGGCCTGGGGCCGTTGTACCTGTTCGTGCTCAAATTCCGGTTGCCGCTCGACGTTCTGCGCCTGCGCAAGAGAACCCTGCCGGGCGTCCTGCTTACCGACGCGGCGATCGCCGCCGTCATCCTGGCGATGGGGCTGACCTTCGGCTTCGCCGATTTCCTGCTGGTCCAGGTGCCGGTGACCCTGCTGGCGTCGCTGGCCGGGATCTGGCTGTTCTTCGTCCAGCACCAGTTCGCCACCACCTACTGGGCCCACGAGGGCGAATGGAACTTCCACCGGGCAGCCCTGACCAGCGCGTCCCACTACGTCCTGCCCCGATGGCTCGGCTGGCTGACCGCCGACATCGGCATCCATCACGTCCATCACCTGTGCGGCGTCATTCCCAATTACCGCCTGCGCAACTGCCTGCGCGACCATCCCGAGTTGGCGGCCATCAATCGCTTGACCCTGCGCCAAAGCCTGCGATGCGTCCGCCTCGCCCTGTGGGACGAGAAGCGCCAGCGGCTGGTCGGATTCGCCGCCGCGGCATGATCGCCCTACCCTCTAGCCGATCAGCCAGATGATCGCCGCGTAGCGCGCCGTCTTGGCGACGGCGACGATGGGCAGGAACAGGACGAACGGCGTGCGCAGCACGCCGGCGATCACGGTCAGCGGATCGCCGATCACCGGCACCCAGGACAGCAGCAGCGACCAGACGCCGTAGCGGCGGTACCAGCGCTCGGCGCGGGCCAGTTGTTCCGGAGTCGCCGGGAACCATTTGCGATCGTGGAAACGGGCGATGAAGCGCCCGAGCACCCAGTTGACGGCCGATCCCAGCGTGTTGCCGAGGCTGGCCACGAGCAGCAGCAGCCCCGGCGACGGACCGCCGTTCAGCAGCAGGACGGCCAGCACCGCCTCGGACGACGCCGGCAACACGGTGGCCGCCAGGAAGGCGGAGGAGAACAATCCGGCGAGCGCGGCGAAATCCAAGATCGGCCATCCCTTTCGACGTTGCGCGACAGGGATAGCACCAGGTTCCACCGGACCCAAGAAAAAGCCGGGGCCCGCAAGGGGGCCCCGGCCAGGGATCGGACTTGTTACAGGAATCAGGCGAAGATGACGCTGGCCAGGATGGTGACCACCAGGCCGCCGCCGACCGGGATGGCGGTGCGCCGGACGATCTCGAACGGCGAGCACTGACCGGCGTCGCTGACCGCGATGATGACGCCGGCGACCGGCGACAGGGACCGCGCCAGACCGGCCGTGAGCTGCATCGGCAGCAGCATGGAGACCGCCGTCGCCCCGAACTTGGCGGCGATGTCGGGCGCCAGGTTGCCGAACGAGAAGAAGGCGGCATTGCCGGAGCCGGTGATGATGGCCGTCGCCGCGACCATGCCGCACATCAGCAGGGTCATCACGGTGACTCCGAAGCCGGCATCCTGGACCGCGGCGATCATGAAGCCGACGGCACCGATGGCCTTGAGGCCGGCGGCGAAGGTTTCGGCGCAGATGATCAGCGAGACGATGCGGGCGAACATGTGACCCATGCCGTCGAAGAAGGCCATGATCCCCTTGAGCACGGCGCGCATGTCGCGGGTGCGGATGGCCTCGCAGACCATGCCGATCAGCATGCCGATGATCATCGCCGTCACCACGTCCATCTTGATGCCCTTGATCAGCAGCTTGCTGAAGACCAGCAGCAGGCCGAGCGGGATCATCGGCAGGATGGCGTAGAAGGCGGGAACCTTCTTGAGATCGCCGGTCTGCACGCCGGCATCCTCCCCCTCCATGACCACGACATGGCCGTCGCGGGAGTCGAAGAAGCGGGCCGAGACGTAGGTCAGCGCCGTGATGACCAGGATGGTGACGATGGCCACCGGGATCTGGTGGTGGGTGAAATAGAGAACCGGGTCGAGGCCGGCGGTCTTGGCCGCCAGGTTGGAGGCACCGGAAGCCGGACCGAGATCGAGCACCGCCGTGGTGCCGATCATCGCCGCGGCGGCGGCCCGGCTGACGCCGAGGCGGACCAGGGTCGGATAGAAGGTAACCAGCAACAGCATGGCGAGGCCGGCGGCGCTGGGAATGAAGATGTTGAGGACCTGGCCGACGGCATAGCCGAGGGCGAGAACCAGGTACGGCGCCTTGAGCAGCTTGAGCGGCTTGATGCAGACACCGACCATGGCGTCGGTGGCGCCGATATGGTCCATGTACTTGGCGAAACCGCCGGCGGCCATGATGATCATGCCGAGGCCGGCGGCGCGGAAGCTGAGCGATTCCTTGACGTAAGCGAAGACGTCGAAACCTGTCCAGCCGGTCGACTTGGCCTTCTTGAACAGGATCGAGGTTTCCGGGAACAGAATCGCCGTCGCCGCCAGCAGGAACAGGCCGGCGATGAGCAGCACCGCATGGGGTTGATACTTCTTGACGATCAGATAGCCGACAATGGCCGTGACGGCCAAACCGATTAGAAATCCTGACATCGTATGACTCTCCCGTTCACGACGTTGTTGTCTTTGTTCATTGGTTTTCCGTCGCCACCGAAAATCCGGGGCAGCGGCGGAAAACCGCTCCCCTTCACTCCCCGGCCACGGAGGCCAGGAATTCCCCGACAATCGCGTTGTAGGTCTCGGCGTCCTCCAGGTAGGGCGCGTGACCGACACCGGAGATTTCGATTTGCTTGGCGCCTTCGGTCAGGGCCAGCAGTTCGCTCTTCAGGCGCGGCTGGACCACCGGGTCCTCGGCGCCGTTGACGACCAGCAAGGGCATCGCCAGCTTCGGCAGCAGCGGCCGATTATCGGCAAGCTGCAGCATGCGGGTCGACGAGATCATGCCCTCGGGCCGGGCCTCGGCGGCGATGCGCGCCGCGAGATCGAGGACCTCGGCCGAGGCGCCCGGCGCCACCATGCCCTTGGCCCGCACCCGCCCGTATTCCTCGGGGCCCAATTCCTCCAGTTCGCGCAGGCGGCTTTCCAGCTTCGGCGAACGCGGGCTGTCCTCGGGCTGGCCATAGCCGGCATGGCTGCACGACAGCACCAGGCCCGACACCAGTTCCGGCCGCCGCGCCGCCAGGCGCGCCGCGACGACGCCGCCCATCGAATGGCCGACAAGGACCGCCGACCGGCAGCCCAGGGCATCCAGCAGGTCGCCGAGGATACCGGCGAACACGTCGACCGACGGCTCGACCGCCACCGAACCGCCGAAACCGGGAGCGTCCCAGGCAATGACCCGGTGGGTTCGCGAGAACGGCGCGAACTGCTTCACCCAGCTTCGGGAATTGCCCAGGAGCCCGTGCAGAAAGACCACGGCTGGTCCGGTTCCGACGGCCCTGCAGGTCAGCGGGCCGTGCGCCAGGTTGGCGGTCTGGCGGGACGGAAGGAATGCGAACGGATCGGCCTGAGTCACGGAGAACGCTCCCACTTTGGTTTCGGAGTCATCACCGAAAAGTGGTAGCGGAGTTGAGTTGATTAAAAAAATGAATTTGTTTTATAAGTTGATACGTTTTTCTGATAATCCAACCGATCCGGGAATCGCCGATCCATGAACATCAAAGCCCTGCGCGCCTTCCGCGCCGTCGTCGCCGAGGGGTCGGTAATCGCGGCTTCCCGCGTCATGAACCTGAGCCAGCCGGCGGTCAGCCGCCTGCTCGCCCAGTTGGAAGCCGAGTTGAAGCTGACCCTGTTCGAGCGCACCCGGCAGCGCCTGGTCCTGACCGACGAAGGCCGCGCCTTCGTGCGCGAGGCCGGGCGGATACTCGCCAACCTCGACGAGATTCCCCGCATCGCGGCCGAGATCCGCGCCAGCCGCACCCGGCGGCTGCGCATCGTGACCATGCCGCGGGCGGCGCGCAGCGTGGTCTGCCCCGCCGTCGTCCGCCTCACCCGCCGCCATCCCGACGTTCAGGTTTCGGTCGACCTGCGAGCCCGGCGCGAGATCGCCCTGTGGCTCGGCGGCAAGGAATACGACATCGGCTTCGGCGGCCTGCCGATCCCCCAAGCTTCGCTGCGCACCGAGGTCCTGGTGCGGACCCGGCTCGAGGTGCTGCTGCCCAAGGGCCATCGGCTCGAGGCGCGCGACGTCCTGAGCGTCGAGGACATCGCCGATGAGCCGATCATCGCCCAGTTCCCCAGCCTGCTGCTGCGGCGCCAGACCGACGAACTGTTCCACGCCCACGACATCGACATCCGCTACAGCCTGCTGACCTCGTCGTCGCAGATGGCCTGCCAGCTGGTCGCCCACGGCGCCGGACTGACCATCATCGACCGCCTGAGCGCGGCCAATTTCCGCCGGGACGGCATGGTCATGCGGCCGCTGGAGCCCGAGCGCTGGGTCATGTTCGGGGCCATCCTGCCCGACGGCGCCGAGGACGAACCGCTGACCGAAACCCTGATCGAATGCCTGCGCGAGGAGATCGCGGAGCACCTGGAACCGGGTTTGGTGGAACTGCCCCCCGCTGCCGGGGATCCAGCCGATGTCCAGATTTCCGCGTGACCGGATCACAGCAAGATTGAACAACGCCTGGCTTTACGGCAATGTGGACCGTGGATAACAAGATATGCCGATAATTTGTGGGAGAACGTGCTAGATGCGGTTGAATCTCGCCATTGCGGCCACGTCGTTCCTTTGCCTTGCCTGGCTAACCTCTGGTTGTTCCGCCGTCTATGAACCGAAACCGGAAGTCTCTAAACTAGATAGCCAGGAAGTCCTCAGCCACACGGCGGCGGTCAAGAATACCTTCGTCTTCGAGCGCGACTCCTCGCTGATCTTCTGTGCCGAGCCGCCACCGGATGCCGCCTTCACCCAGACCCTGGACTTCGACTTCACCTTCGCGCTGGTCAATTCCGGCGGCAGTAACGGGAGTGACGAGAAGGAAGGGTCGGGTGAGATCGAGATGGACGGCCGGACCCCGCCCATCATGCTGGCCCGCGAACTGCTGTACCGGCTTTGCGAATTCTCCAAGAATCATCGTCTCGACACCGATACCGCCATCGAGCTCTACAAGCAGAACCTCGATATCATCAAGAGCGTTGCCGACAAGACCGCCAAGAACACCAAGATCCACATCGGCGAGAGCCTGGTCACCAACGAGTCCGTGGGGGTCTCCGAGACGGTCTCGGCCACGGCAACGGTGGGCACTGCTGCGTCGGCGAAGAAGAAAAAGGACAGCGACGACGATGACGATGACGACGATGACGACGATGATGACGACGACGATGACGATGACGANNTACAACTGACGACAATTGACGGCCGCCGTCGCCTCGCTTACCGCGAATCGAAAGGCTCCCCCCGGAACAACCGGGGGGAGCCTTGGTCTTTCCGGCACCTTGGCGGCCGGGATTACCAGACCTTCCAGGTATGGGTATCGGAAACGCCGAGATCGGCCGGCAGCAAACCGGCGCCGATGGAGCCGTTGACACCGAAGCCCTGCAACTCGTTGAAGCCCTGGTTGAAGGAAGCCCCTACGCCGACGCCGAGGATCTTGAACGGCGTGCCGCCCGAGGCGCCGACGCCCCAGCCCCACCCCTCGAAATCGGCCGTCTTGGTATCGGGATAGAAATCGACACCGAGACCCAGACCGCCGGTCAGGTTGGTGACGAATTCGGGCCCGACGCTGACGAAACCGCCGCCGTGGCCGTCATAGTCGGTAACGATCGACAGGCTGGCCTGAACACCGAGCGCTGCATCGAGGGCGAAGCTGGCAGAATAGGCCATGTAGAAGTGGCCGTCCGACGACGACTTGCTTTCCTTCGACGAAGAACCGCCCCCGGAATGGCTTTTCTTTTTCCCGAAGTCCGGCTTGAGGCCGAGTTCGGCGAGCTTCTTTTCACGCTCCTTGTGGCTGCCCGCGCAGAAGACATCCTCGTGGAACAGCTTCGCGACTTCCTTCTCCTGCTCGTCCATGGCGACCCAGATCCGCTTCAGTTCGCCCTTCTTGTCGACATGCTTCTCGATGTAGTCGCCGATCTGCTTGAGAATGGCGTCGGCATTCAGATCGTTGCGCTTGTCATCGGTCGATTTGGTCAGCTTTTCGAGCACCTCGGCGAGGCCGGCGATCTTCTGGCCGTTGCGGATGGCCTTGACCGTTTCCTTGCACACGCTCTCCTTGACGTCGACATGGACGCATTCGCCGATGAAGTAGTTGGGAATGAGCCCCTTGTCGCAGACGGGCCCCGCCTTGGTGATCGGGCATGGGCGTTCGTTCTTGCCGCCGCAGGCGTCGGAATGGCAGGCCTTGTCCGAAGTCACGGCATGGGTGAGTGTCCGGTGCGGGTAGTCCTTCGGGCACGTCCAGCAGCTGCCGCCGTCGGCCGGATCGAAGAAGCCCTTGTCGCAAAGGACATTACCGCTCTGCTTGGAAGCCTTGTGGTACCTGTCATCGGTCTTGTTGGAACAGAATTTCGGGTCGTCGCCGGCCCGCGCCGGATTGTGGTGCCAATCGTGCGGGCAGGTGTAGCACCGGCCGTCGTGCACGCTCACCATCCCCTTGTCGCAACCACCGGCGAGATTGGCCTTGCCGGCGTCATGCCCCTTGCGGTGTTCCCAGTGCCCGGACTTCTTGCACGAATGCTTATCGTCGGCCGGAAGATAGACTTGGTGATGGTAGCCGTCCGGGCAGGTCCAGCACTGCCCCTTGACGTCATTGAACCCGTTCTTGCCACAGTCGGGCATGTGCGCATTGCCGACCTTCGTGGCTTTCGAATAGCTGTCGTTGGCTTCGGCGGACGGCGCCACAGCCAAGACCATCGCAAGCGCGATAACGACCAAACTTAAAACACTCGGACGCATTTGTTCGCTCCCGTTCTTTTCTGATTATGACGACATACGCCAAAAGCCCGACGCGGGCGCCGAACCTCGTCAAACATCTTTCCTCAAGAGCGGATTGCCGTCGCGCCGGCACTCCAACCGGCGCGAGGCCGCGACCTATTCTTTCGGGTTATGCTATCATATTCGATTTACGTGCCCCAAGCGCGAAACAGAACTGAAAAAACAGACGTTTTCAGCCCCTAACCGGCTTCGCCGTCGCGGAGGATGCGGCCGGGAATCGCACGCCGGCGCCCCAGGCGCTCGACGCCGATGACGACGCACCTGTCGTCGGCCTGGACCACCACCGGGGTATAGTTGCCGATGCCGACGGCGGTATCGGCGGAAACCTTCTGGCTGTGGATTTCGTTGCCGGGCCGGCCGTAGAGGACCGTGTTCGCAGCCAAGCTTTCCGGGGTCACGCGCACCGAAAAGGCGAAGTTGCCGGTCAGTTCGAAGCGGAATCCGGTACAGACCACGAAATTGTCCTGTTGCGGCTTGGCCGTCGGCCAGCCGCCGAGATGATGAACCGCTGGGAGAATCTGCGCGCATCGCTCCTGAACCTGGTCCTCGTCGGCGCCGGCAGAAAGGCCGACAAGTTCGGTCATCGGAACATCCGCCTCCGGCCCCTGGTAATAGGCGGGCAGCAGCTTGCAATGGGCGTTCTGCCAGGTGGCCGTCTTTTCCGCCTCCTTGATCTGCTCCTCCTTGTCGCGGGCAATCTCCTCCGGCGTGCGCACGGGTTCGGTCTTGTCATCCGGACCGGGGCTCAGGAGGACCACGCCGATCCCGATCCCGAGACCGATGACGAGAAGACCGACGCAAAGGATGATGGCAACGCGGATGGCCTGGGACATCGCCGCCGGCAGGACGGCCGCCACGACGCCCTTTTTTTTCGGAACCTCGTCGGAATCTCCGGCCGGGCCGTTCTCGGGGACCTCGAGAGCCTCCGTCTCTTCACCGGAGGCCTGTGCCGATTCGGCCTTTCGTTTCTTTTCCTTCGCCATGTCCGGGCGCATCCTGAGCCGTTCCAAACGCCAAAGGATGCACTCGCCGCTCGGGCCAAGACGACCAAGCCAACGGCAAGACGACACGACCGCGCATCGCGCGGCCGGTTCCACACCCCTCGGTTGGGAAATCTACAGGGAATCCAGGCCTTCTACCACCCCGGATCGGTTTTCGAACGGAGTATCAGGCGACCGTCTGGTCGTCGATGGGGAAAACGCCGTCGAGGCGCGAGAGTTCGAGAAGGGCCATGACCGTCGGCGGCACCGCGGCCAGCGCCAGGTCGGTCCCGTTGCGCCGCGCCACGGCCAGGGCCTCGACCAGATTGGCGATGATCGCCGAATCGACCCGGGCAACGCGCGAAAAGTCGACCACGAGGCGCTTGCCGAGCTGCAGGGAGTCGGCCAAGAGCCGCCGCAACAGGGGCGATTCCGTCGTGTCGACGACGCCTTCGAGGGCGAGGGCAACGGTGGTGCCGGTATCATGGGTTACGACGGTCATGGATGCCTCCGAATGCAGGGCCGTTTTCGGCTTCCGATGACCAGTCTATGCAAGGAATTGGCAAAAAATCGGTCGGAATAAGGCTTTTCCGGGGCAGCAAGGGGATTTCCCGACCAACTGGAACAAAAGCTTAAAAAAAGGCGGCGCCCTAAGGCGCCGAGAGTTGCACGTGGGAGGGTTGGACGAGACCGACGGCCTCTCCAATTCAAACGAAATCTAGTGCTTAGTCGGACGCTGGG
>NPIG01000120.1_pt3 | contig 50606 bp, 37 predicted proteins | sample 8637441 | NCBI WGS metagenome assembly NPIG01 (sample SAMN07420675, study PRJNA396082) | bioreactor metagenome | isolation source: sample BR6 brine-fed electro-methanogenic bioreactor BR | place: Japan: Kochi | collected 2016-06-14
TCAGGTCGGCATTAGAGAGAATCTCTATTGTCCGTTTCATGGATTCGTATTCATCAAGAGAGATTGTTATCCACTCTGATGAATGCGAATCCATGCACAGTTTGTGGACTCATTGTCTGAGATATTTATCAATGTATGATAATAATGATTTGGTTCACTGCTACACTCGCATCTCTTTGTATAGGCGCGAAAGAAAAAAAATGAGGATTATTTGCTCTCGACTTTTGTCATCTCGACAGTGAAGCCCCGGATCGTCCGGTCCTTCATAATCTCGATGATCTCATGGACCCGGTCTGCCGGAACATCCACGTAGGAGAAACGCTCAAAGATCTCGATTGCACCGATGGATCGTCCGGGAAGCCCGGTCTCACCGGCGATAGCACCGACAATATCTTTTGCCCGGATCTGATTGTCACGGCCGATCGATATCCGTATCCGTGCCATTCCCGGCTCAATTAAACCGCCCTCATTCTCATAACTCTTGGTTTCAGTATCCCGGCCACCAAGGTGGATCTTCATAAGGGCTGTTGCGATCTCGATACAGGTGATACCTTCCTCAAGTGCCTGCTCGATATAGGGGATGTAGCGCTCACCAAGACCAGTCGTATTCACTTCTTTAACCTTCTCGATAAGGAGGCGTGCCTGCGACTCCTCAACATCTGATGTGGATGGAATCGGTATCCTGGTGATCTTCACCTTGGCAAACCGCTGGATCTCCCGGAGTTTGTAGATCTCTTTTGGAGCAACAAAGGAGAATGAAGTCCCCGTCCTTCCTGCACGGGCAGTTCTTCCTATCCTGTGGATATAGTATTCAACATCCTGCGGAACATCATAATTGAAGACACAATCTATCTCGCTGATATCAAGCCCTCGTGCTGCAACATCGGTTGCAACAAGGATATCGATCGATCCCTTCCTGAACTTTGCCATGACACGATCACGCTGGGTCTGTTTCATATCTCCATGGAGCGCATCGGCAAAGTAGCCCCGTGCCTGAAGGCGCGAGGTGACATCATCGACTGCACGCTTTGTGTTGCAGAAGACCATCGCCAGATCCGGGTTATGAATATCGATCAGCTTACAGAGGACATCCAGCTTCTCGCGTTCCTTGACCTCGAGATAACACTGTTCAATCTGGGGAACCGTCATCTCGCCGTGAACGACCTTGATGAACTTCGGATCCTTCTGGTATCTCTTCGAGAGATCAAGGATTGCCGGAGGCATCGTTGCAGAGAAGAGGAGCGTCTGCCTCTTTTCAGGAGTCATCTTGAGAATCCGGGCGATATCATCCCGAAAGCCCATGTCGAGCATCTGATCTGCCTCGTCAAGGACTGCAAACCGTACCTTGTCAAGCGAGAGGGTTTTCCGCTCGAGGTGATCCATAATCCGCCCCGGTGTCCCGATCACAATCTGGGCACCTGCGCGGAGGGCGCGGAACTGCCGCTCTATCGGCTGGCCGCCATAGACGGGGACAATAGCGAGCCCCTTTTTGAATTTACCAAAGCGTGAGAACTCTTCTGCAATCTGGATTGCCAACTCACGGGTAGGTGCAAGAACAAGCACCTGGACATCCCGGCTTCCTGCATCGATCATCTCGATGAGAGGAATGCCAAAAGCAGCAGTCTTCCCGGTTCCCGTTTGTGCCTGTCCGGTTATGTCATTTCCTTCAAGAATTGCGGGGATCGCCATCTTCTGGATGGGGGTCGCCTCCTCAAAGCCCATATCCGCTACCGCCTTCAGGAGGTCTTCGGATATTGAAAAATCTGAAAATTTTTGTGATTCAACCATTCTCTAGTATATTGTTCTCTGAGGACTTAGCATCTTGGGTCAACACCATGAGAGACGAAGAGAAAACATTGGGCTTTGAAGAGAGAATTCAATAAAAAAGTGACAGGTGAAACCTGTCTTGTTTTAGTCCCGGTTCTTTATCGGATGGAGCAGGAAGAAAGCAATCACCACTCCAACGAGTGACAACACCACGATGTAGGGGAAGACACCGATATATCCGCCGGTAGATACCCTGATGAAACCGGCAAGCTGGGGGCCTGCGATTGCACCGGCACCATATGCCAGGAAGACAAGACCATAGCACCGCGGATAATCACAGGTGCCGAAGTACTGTGCGGTTGCCGTTGGCGCTATTGCCAGCCACCCGCCGAGACATCCCCAGAGCACACAGAACGCCACAACATAGGTGATCTGAGACGGAATTTGCCAGAGCATCAACGAAGCGGCGGCAATCAGCAGGAACGAGAGAACCGCTGCATTCCTCGGCCTGAGCAGATCGGTAAGCCAGCCAAAGGCAGGCCTGCCACCCCCATTGAAGATCGCAAATACCCCAACAAGCGCAGTTGCAAGTACCGGCGTAATGCCCACAACCTCAACCCCCACCGGCTGGGCGATGGATATTGCCATTAAGCCTGCAAGGCACCCGATGAAGTAGCAGATCCAGAGACCATAGAAGGTCGGTGTCCTGATCATTCTGGAACGGTCACATTCACAGGTTTCTGATGCTGCCGATGCCGGAGGAGTCCAGCCATGCGGTACCCAGCCCGTTTCAGGGAACTTAAGCGGCATCGAGCAGATCAGGATGATGATCAGGAATGCTGCACCGAAGATCCTGAAGGTATCCATAACCCCGACCGCCGGGATGAGGAATCCTGCAATGTTTGCCGATATGAAGGCCGAGAACCCAAACCCAAGCAGCGCAAGACCAACAGCAAATCCCCTGCGATCAGGGAACCAGCGGGTGGCAAGGGCGACAGGAACACCATAGGCTATACCAACACCCGCACCACCGATCACCCCGTAGACGAGATAGAGCATCTCCACAGAGGTTGCTGTCGATGCAAGCAGCCAGCCAAGTGCGGTGAGCAGGCCGCCAACGATCGTCGTCTTTCTCGGACCCCACTCATCGATATATCTCCCGGTAAGCGGCATCGCTAATGCGAAGGCGGCCAGGAAGATGGAGAAGGGCATCAGTACTTCGCTGGCAGTAACCGCCTTTCCAAGCTCGCTCGCGAAGTACTCTGTAAGGGGTGTCACAAAGACACTCCAGGCATAGATACTCCCAAGACAGATGTTGATGATCAGGCCGAGCAGTACAAAGATCCAGCGCCCTCTTTCCAGAGGAAGCCCGAATATGTGTGTCTCTTTCATGATGAAACCAGGGTGTACTTCCATAAAGGAGAAAGGGAAGGTTACTCTTCCAGGGTGGAGATATCACCCGGGTCGATTCCCATCTCCTGTGCTTTTAAGACGCGGCGCATGATCTTTCCGCTCCTCGTCTTTGGCAGCGAGGAGACGAATTCGATCTCAGATGGCATTGCGATCGGCCCGATGCTCATCCTCACATGATAGATGAGCTCGTTCTTCAGCTTCTCGCTTGGCTCATACCCAAGCCTGAGGATGACAAATGCCTTGATCGCCTGCCCTTTCATCGCATCGGGTTTGCCGATGACAGCAGATTCTGCGACCGCCTCATGGGAGACGAGGGCGCTCTCAACTTCAGCGGTTCCGATATTGTGCCCTGCAACGATGATGATGTCGTCAGATCGGCCCAGCACCATGATGTAGCCATCCTTATCCTTCACGGCGAGATCGCCTGCAGTATAGAAGGGCTCGATCGTTGACCAGTACTGGCGGTACCGCTCATCATTCTTATGGACCGTCCTCATCATCGCCGGCCAGGGCTCCTTGACAACGAGCAGCCCACCGACATTCGGCGGAGTAGGGTTACCATCCTTGTCAACAACATCAACCTGGACACCGGGGATCGGCCGCCCGGCAAACCCGGGTTTCATCGGCTCGCCGACGAGGGTTGTGATCATGTGCATCCCGGTCTCGGTCTGCCACCAGGTATCCAGGACGGGGCAGACGGATTTGCCGATGACACGGTGGTACCACTCAAACGCCTCGGGGTTGAGCGGCTCTCCAACCGATCCGATGATCCTGAGGGAGTCAAGGTTTGCCTTATTCGGCCACTCTTCACCGAACTTCATGAACATCCGGATTGCTGTTGGTGCAGTATAGAAGATCGTTACACCGAACTCTTCGATGATCTTCCACCAGATGCTCGGATCAGGATAATCCGGCACGGTCTCCGTGATCAGGATGGTGGCACCTGCTGCAAGCGGCCCATAGACGATGTAGCTGTGCCCGGTGATCCAGCCCGGATCGGCGGTACACCAGTGGACATCATTGGCTTTTAAGTCGAAGACGTACTTTGTGGTGTAATAGGTCCCGACCATGTATCCGCCGGTTGTGTGGACGATACCTTTGGGCTGGCCGGTTGTACCTGAGGTATAGAGGATGAAGAGCGGATCTTCGGCATCCATAACTTCGGGTTCGCATTCTCTGCCAGCCTCATTCAGGAGCTCATAGTAGTCGATCTCCATCTCGGAGACGAGTTCGACCTGGGGCCTTGTCCGCCTGACGACGACGATCTTCTCGACACTCGGGGCATTGACAACCGCATCCCCGACGATCGATTTCAGGGGGACGTGTTTGCCACGGCGATACCCGACATCGGCGGTGATGACGACCTTTGCCGATGCATCACGGATACGGGTATTCAGGGCTGCTGCTCCGAAGCCGCCATAGACGATACTATGAACTGCACCGATCCGGGCACAGGCGAGCATCGCAACGATATGCTCAGGGATGAGGGGCATGTAGATACAGACAGTGTCGCCTTTTTTGATGCCCAGGTTCTTCAGGGCATTTGCACACCGCTGCACCTCCCGGTGGAGCTGGCGGTAGGTGAATATCCTCTCCTGCTCCTCTTCCTCTCCACGCCAGATCAACGCAACCTTGTTTCTGAGTTCGCTGTTGACATGCCGATCAAGGCAGTTGAATGTGATATTCGTCTTCGCATTGACAAACCATTTTGCATAGGGGTGTTTCCACTCCAAAACGGCATCCCATGGCTTGAACCAGCTCAGTTCTTTTGCAATTCCATCCCAGAAGCCATCGGGATCTTTCAGATAGCGATTGTACGCCGTCTCCCAGTCCCCGATATTCGAATTCTCCCTGTAGGAGGGATCGGGCTTATAGGTCTTAGCTTCGAGTTTTACATCGAAAGATTCGGACATAATCTTCTCCTCCATGCAGAATTATGCATGGAACCACAGAACCCGAAGGCCCTTATGCAGTGCTTTACATACACAAATTGGATCGCACCATAGATAAATCTTATATTTGCTGAACACCTATGCACTGCATAAGCAGAGAGATGCCAGCACAGGAGATTATGGAAAATGACAGGGCAATCCGGGGAAATGATCCAGATCAAGGAGTTATTGAAGAGAAATCCACGCGGGATGAGCATAACAGAGATCTCTTCTGCACTGCATCTCCACAGAAACACTGCCGCCAAATACCTTGACACGCTCAAACTCAGAGGTGATGTCGACAGAAAAGAGATCGGGACTGCACGGAATTACTTTCTCGTACAGAGAATTCCGGTCTCTTCCCTGCTCGCATACTGGCCAGCCCCGTTGATCATCTGCGATCTTCGCCTGAATACAGTGATGGTGACAGAGGGGATACTCTCCCTCCTTGGGTGCTCACTGGATGTGATGTATGGCGTTTTAATCGATGAGATCCCGATCTCATTGTTTAAAGATCCCCGGATACGGGAGATCTGCTATAATGCCGTCTGTGGGGAGACAGAGACGCATACGTTCAGGGCAACCATACGAAAGAAGGAGATGCTCCTTCGGATCCAGGGGATTCCGGTCGTCTTTGATACGGGACGGGATGGAGCGGCACTCGCCTTCTTTGATGAAACAAAACACCAGTCCACATCAAGGGAACTTGATCTGCTGAAACAGCAGTATACAGCTCTCAAGACAGGACAGAGAGAATATATCGCCCATCTGGACAACAAGCTCCGTATCACCTACATCAATGCACCATTCGCAGACCGTATCCAGAGGAGCGAAAAGCAGGCAGAAGGAATACCCTTTACCACACTCTTCCCGGCACAGATCCTCCATGAGATAGAGCATCTCCTTTCGGAGATTACAATTACCAATCAATCAGCTTCAGCTGATCTGATGATGATCCGAAACGATGGAACCGTCGGCCGCGAACAATGGGATCTCCGGGCCATCTTTGACGAGCAGGGAGGGATCGCCGCATACCATGCAACAGGCAGGGACATCACCGAGCTCTACCGGTGCAGGGAGCAGCTTGAGCAGTACCACAAGAATTTTGAGGAGCTCATCGAGGACAGAACCCGATCACTTCAGGAGGCAAACAGGATGCTTATGGCAACAATTCGGGAGAAAGAGGAGCTTGAACGGGAACTGCTCTTCATCCAGTTTGCCTTCGATCATGCCTCGGATTCGATCCTTATCCTCAATGAGGAGGGTCGGATCATCAAGGCAAACCAGACTGCATCCACCCTTCTTGGCTACACCACTGAAGAACTCCAGGCACTTCATGTCGAAACCATCAACCCATCAATCACGAGGAGCATCTGGAAGGAAATCTGGGCAGATGGATATCCGGGGAAAAGGATGCGGACCCGTTCCATCCACCGGATGCGGAACGGCAGGATCCTGCATGTCGATGTCTCGCGAACCTTTGTCCGGTTCCTTGATCAGATGTACTTCTGTTCTATTGCCCGGCCGCTTGAGGAGAAGGACGGGAATGGGGATCTGACGATGCCATCAGATTCATAAAGCCATGGGATGACACTAACTGGAAAAAGTGGGATATAAGAGATGTTTGAGAAGACACTGATACCGGTTGCATATGGAGAGAGGCCCGATGAGCTGAGAAAGATCGGTAATTTACTCAAAAGCCTTGGCTCTGAATCGATCTGCCTCTTCCACGTAAGTGACGCCGACTCATTCTTCGGCGGATCAGATCTCTCATGGCTGATGCTTTTAAAGGAGGCACTTGAGGAGATCGGCTTCTCTGTTGAGATTCGGACAGGAACCGATCATATCGCCTCATCTATTGCAGAGGCGGCACTCCGGGAAGGCGCAGATGAGATCTACCTGAAGGCAAAACGGCGCTGGCAGCTCCGCTCAATACTCCTTGGAAGCGTTTCACGGGATCTCCTCAGGCTTGCTGACACCCCCGTCTTCGTCCATAAGATCAGGCCGATCCTGCCGGGAGAAGGAGAGGGGACGATCACCCGTGATGATCTGATCATTCTCTATGCGACCGACTTTGATGAGGCATCCAACCGGCCACTGCCCTTTGTGATGCAGTTCCAGGGTAGCTGGTGCCATATTCTTCATGTCCGGGGAAGGCGGGCAGACCCGAGATCCGAGGAGAGGAAAAGTTCTGAAGTGAAAGAGGAACTCTCCATTCTTGAGGGGGAGCTCCGGCCGTACTATGGACGTGTCACTTCAGAAGAGCGGATCGGCAATGCCGCAAACGAAGTCCTCTTTGTATCAGATCAGATAAAGGCCGATGTGATCGTCCTTGGCAGAAGCAGGCCGGCATTCCTCTCATCACCGATGGGAGATACGGCTGAACGAATCGTCACCGGATCGAAGGCATCAATCTTTCTTGTACCATAAGGAGATGATCAGATGAATCGGGCATATTTCAGAAAGGAAACAGTCTTTCTCCTCTCTTCAGGGATCATTTTCCTCTTTATTATCGGGGGGGTATTGCTGCCGGATCTTCTGGATACAGCAGCATCAGCCATCCATGCAGGGATTCTCGACAACTTCAGCTGGCTCTACCTGATATCCGCATTCTTCTTCCTAATATTTGTTATTTCCCTTGCTTTATCGAAGTATGGAACGATCAGGCTCGGCTATGATGCCGAACGGCCGCAGTATACATTCTTCGGCTGGGTTGCGATGCTCTTTGCCGCAGGGATGGGGATTGGTCTCCTCTTCTGGGGAGTTTCAGAGCCACTGGTTCACTTCCTCACACCCCCTCCGTTTCTTGAGCCGCTCTCTCCTGAATCTGCAGCTTTTGCGATGCGGTATGCATTCTTCCACTGGGGGATCCATCCATGGGCGATCTATACCGTTGTCAGCCTCTCGATTGCATACTTCTCATTCCGCAGGGGGATGCCTGCACTGATCAGCTCCTGCTTCTATCCGGTGCTCGGGGATCGGATCTATGGGATACCCGGAAAGATCGTTGATGTGCTGGCAGTCTTTGCCACCGTCTTTGGAACTGCGACATCGCTTGGATTTGGCGCCCTCCAGATCCATGCCGGCTTCTCGCACCTCTACGGCATTTCGTCGGCCATCTCGGTTACCATCGGAATCATCATAATCGCAACCGCACTCTTCATGGCTTCAGCCATCCTCGGGGTGGAAAAGGGCGTTCAGGTACTCTCAAAATTCAATATTCTCCTTGCGATCGTGCTTCTCAGCTTCATCCTCCTCCTCGGATCAACCCCTTATATCCTGAATATCTTCTCCTCAACACTCGGCGGATACATCAACAATGTCATCGACCTGAGCCTCCAGGCCTATCCGTTCGCAGGATATCAGTGGAGCCGCGACTGGACGGTCTTCTACTGGGCATGGTGGATCTCCTGGTCGCCGTTTGTCGGGCTCTTTATAGCCCGGATCTCACGGGGCCGGACGATCCGGGAGTTTGTCCTGACGGTGCTGACGGTGCCAACCCTTTTTACCTTCATCTGGTTCTCTGTCTTTGGAGGATCAGCCCTCTACCTTCAGCTGAACAGAGGCGTCGATCTTGCATCAGTTGCCGGAGAGGATGTGTCGCTTGCACTCTTTGTCTTCTTTGAACACTACCCGCTTGCCGGAGTCCTCTCCCTGATTGCTATTCTGCTCCTCTCGATCTTCTTTGTCACCTCAGCGGACTCGGCAACGGTTGTCCTGGGCTCCCTCACCACCGGCGGGAGCCTGGCAGTGCCCCTCTATAAGAAAGTTATCTGGGGACTCTCGCTCTCTGCGGTTGCGATCATCCTCCTCCTGACAGGGGGACTTGATGCCCTCCAGAAGATGGCGATCACCGCCGCCTTCCCCTTCATGATAGTGATGATCATCCTCTGCTATACGCTCTGGATCGGGCTTTCGCAGGAGGAGTCGATACAAGAAGAGGAGAGGTAAGAGGGGCCTTACCCCTCACTCATTCCTCTTCGCGTTCATTTTCAGGAGAACTCTTTCTCTTCCCTTCAGGAACTCCGATAGAGGGTTTTTCTGACTCAGGAGAAGGTTTGGAGGCGTCAGGAGTTTCATCTATCGCAAAAGAGAACTCATCCGGAGTGGAAATAGGAGTGTCGCGTTCAGGTGATTCCGGACTCAGGGGATCATAGCCCTCCCCGGCAGAGGGGGTGTCAAAGAGTTCAAGAGGTTCATCCATCTCAAAGGAGATGTCGTCAACAGAGGGGATGCCATCGTCATCTTCGAAGGGAGTGATCTCCGGGGTTTCTCTGGCGGCATCGTCAGGAGACGATTCAAATGAGTCGTTCGCTTCAGGCGGGAGATCAAGAGCAGATATGGACATTTCTTCAGGAGCGATTCTGTGAGTTTCGTCGGACATATCACCCTGGATTTCAGGAGCTTCGGCATCACCATGCTCTGGAACGCCTTCATCAGATGAGCCGGGCTCAGGGTATGATTCTTCGGAGACAGGAGTGCCTGACAGGATAGATTCGATTGTTCCTGTTTCTGCAATATCAAAGTCTGTCTCGCCGATACCAGCAATGCCACCCTCAGTAAGGCGCCTTGACTCGATCTGTTTCTGGATCCTCTGAATGGTTTTATCAAGAGGGCCCTTCTCCTCGCCGATTAAGGCATTAAGGGGCTCAAGTGAGAGGTCACCAAGATCAACCAGTGCGTACTCGGCCTTCTTCCGAACCATGATATGCTCGTCAGAGAGGAGGGGGATAAGTGCAGTGACGGCTTCGGCGCCGCCAATATGGGAGATCGTCTTGATCGCCTCGATCCGCTCCTCAAGTGTCCCTCCCTGAAGAGTATCCACAATCGGCTGGATGGCAGATGAACCCATCTTCTCAATATCAAACCAGCGGTTCTCGGAGATGAGGAACCAGACCTCCTCCTCCTCGGTCTCAGGTTTCCAGCCGATTGAGGTGAGGGCATTTGAGATGCTCTTATTTCGGAAACCACCAGCGTCCCTCATCGCACTGACAAGGTGCTCCTGAGGAGTGCCATCCGGATCTTTCAGGGCGGTGAGTGCGGCCTCGGCGATACGTGTGTCGGTATCATCAAGAGCGCTCATGAGAGCTTCCACAGCAGAGCTGTCGTTGATGTATCCGAGTGCACGTGCTGCAACCAGCCTCACCTCCTCGTCCCGATCATGGAGTGCCCGCTTCAGTGTCGGCACCACCTCACCGGTGCCGATATAGCCGAGTGCCTCAACGATGATCGCCCTGACTTCCGTATCCTGTTCAGTCTCAAAAGCCCTCTGGAGACTGTCAAAACCTTTCTTTGCACCAATACGCCCCAGGTTCCGTGCTGCTATCGCACGGACAACCGAGCTCTCATCATATAATGCATCAAGGAGCGGCTCGACTGCAACCTCACGCATCTCACCGATCACCTCTTCTGCAAGCGCCCGGATCTCGGGAGATTCGCCCTTGATTGCTTTTAAGAGCTCCTCGATTGCGGGCCTCCCCATAACCGTGAGCTTCATTGCTGCTGCAAACTGGACATTGCGATTGCTGTCTTTCAGCCCCTGAATGAGAGTGTGGACATCCTGCTCTCCACCGCTCTGTTCATACAGCTCTTTGTCATCTTTCTTCAGCCTGGGGATGCCTTTTGGCTTTGGCACCGCCCCTCCAAGCTGTTCTGCCCATGCACTCCTCCAGAGAGCAAGTGATTCCCTTTTGCGGATCATCTGGAGTGCAAAGATCCTGATACCCTGATCGGGGTCTCCAAGTGCCGGCCGGATGGCAGCAGTTGCTTCATCCTCGCTCATCCTTCCGAGGGTATCGAGGGCTGTAAGCTTCTGGAGGCGGGAGCCGCCAACGACCATCCCGGCAAGGGGGCGGAGTGCGGGGTACCCGATACGTGCAAGCGCCTTGGCAATAGCAACCCGCATCTCCTCAGAGGGATCCTCAAGGAATTTCATCAGGATCGGAACGACATCCTGATCTTCCATCTTCCCAAGGGTGGCAGCGGCATTGGTGCGTATCCGCATGAAGGTATGATTCAATGCGCCAGCAAGCGCCGGGAGAGCCGGATACCGGATCTTCACCAGGGCATCGGAGGCGGCGGTAATGATCCGGTAGTGATCGTGTCCCAGAAGAGAGACGAGCATGCGGATGACGTCATCATCCATATAGCCACCAAGGGCTGTTACAGCGGCAATCTGGACATCAGGCTCGTCATCCCTGATGCAACCCATCAGGGATTCTTTGGCTTCGGGATCGGCAATCTCTCCGAGCGATTCGATCGCGGCAACCTTCACCGAGGCAATGGGATCGTGGAGAGCCCGGATGAGCGGGGGAACCGCCCGCTCCCGGTAGAGCCGCAGGGCATAGCAGGCAGAGATACGGATATTGGTATCGCGATCAGAGAGAGAGGCGACAAGCTTCTCAAAATTATCCATCTCTTCGGGCTCTTCCTCCTCTTCTTCCTTCTTTGGAATGGGAAGAGGTACCGGAGCGGGGTCAGCTTTGATCGAACTCTCTGTCAGGGCAACATCATCGTCGACCTTCTTCTTTGGTTTGAGCTCATCCTTATCACCCGTCGGGATGCGGGGGCCAATATCCCCATACATCTTCCTGAGCGCCTCATTGAGGCCTTTGAGGATGATATCATTGACTTCGAGATCCTTTTTGGCCTCTTCCGGAACAGGAGCCGGCTTTTCGGCAACCTGAAACGGCTTCTGCGGAACCTGTTTCCTGAACTCTTCCTGCGCTTTTACCGATGCCGCGAGTTCTTCGGCATACTTTTTCTTTGAGAGATCCGGTGCCGGAGGTTTGACTGCCTCCTCACGCACTGCCGGTTGGGGTTGCCCAGACTTTTTTCGCACCTTGTTGAAGCTTTCACGTGCCTTGAGGGAGGCGGCAAGTTCATCATGGTACTTCCTGTTGTCGACCGGCTTTGCATGTGAATCTGCCATCAACTGCTGGTTCTTCTTCTCAATCTCTGCCAGTGCATTCCGTGCAACTTTTGCGAGGTTTGGATCAGATGAGGCTGCCACCTGGCGGAGTGCCTGGATAGCTACCGGGCCGATATTCCTGAGAGTCTCGGTTGCACCTGCACGAACCGCAGAGTGAGTCTCCCTGAGTGCATTGATCAGTGCCGGAATTGCGTTCTTTCCCATAGCAGCAAGCCCGGCCCAGTCCTCACGTGCGAGGAGAGACAGGACCCGCTGCTGATCGTTCTTTGGTTTCCAGCCCATCCGCTGGAGACCCCAGCTCGCCTCCATACGGATAAGTGGATAACGGGCATTGAGGCACTTTTCAAGTGTACTTTCAGCCTCAGGACCGCCAATCTCTGCTATTGCCGCAACAACATCACCGACGATCAGGGGATCCGGATCGCCAAGATACCGATGGAGGACAAGCAACATCTCAGGGTTATGCCCTTTTCCAAGGGCCTTGATGACAGCACGCCTGGTCGGCTGATCCCCATCTTTGAGTGTACGGAGGAGGATTGGTGTGCCGGCCTTCCCGATATGGACAAGTTCATTCCACTTCTTCCTGACATAGAGGTACTGTGCCCTTTCTTTTGGAGTATCAGGGACAAGATCGCGACGTTCAAGAATGGATGCAGATTCAGCTGCAACATCCGGGTCACGGTCAAAGAGCCCGGATAAGATAATATCGAACCCCTCCTTTCCAAGGGTGTCGGCGGTGGCAATAGCCGCCCGCCTGAGATCCGGATCTTTTCTCCTTGAGAGTGAATAGATGGTGAAGAGGTCAGGTTTCCCTTCGGATATGATATATTTCCTCAGTATAGTCCGGACATTTTCAGGGGAGACCAGGATGAACCTGACAATCGCCTCGGGATCGTCTGCAAGCATGAAGTAGACTTCACGCACGAGCTGCGTCTGTTCGGTTGGAGATATGAGTTCCGAGAGGGCGACAGCGAGGTGTTCGTACGCTTCGCCTCCAAAGGCTGCAAGGACTGAGACAGCTTCCAGTTTTATTTCGGGATCATCCTGATTGATCATTGCGGAGATCCGATCGAATTTTCCCCTTTCCGCGAGGTTCTGAATATTTACTCCAAAAAGGCGGTTGAATACCATATGTGAGCTGCTCCCCGGGATGCCTTCACGGTACAGTTGATCCTCATCATTGATATATACATAGATGCCCGATGGGGATTGAGAAGAAACTCCCATGATTGCTCCCGGTTTTTGCAGGAGGGATGGGGAAATCCTCCTCAATCGTTATATTTTCACAGAGATACCGGATGCAGGCCCCCCTGCGTGGACGAGGAAAGATCTATATACACATAATCCCTAAAGAGAGGATGATGGATGAATGGGTATCTGCCTGGCTCAGAAGAGAGCGGGAGAAGGGAGTCAAATGCCTTGAGATCAAGTATATCTCAGGTAAACCCTATGTCTACCATTCAACAAGCAGATATGATCGCACCACCAAATCCCCCCGGAAAGTGAGCAGCTATATCGGGAGACTGACCGAGGATGAGGGCCTGATCCCAAAAGGTTCGAAGAAGAGGAAGGCAGTAACGTGGATCGTGGAACCTTCAGATGCTCCCATTCAGCACATCCCCTTGGAAGCAGACGAGGGTTACCCGGATGCTGCACCACCACATGAGCCACTTCAGGAAGAAGAAGCGCTTCTTTTAAGCCTGAAAGAAGCGTTCCCGGAATGCGGGCAGGAGATCTATGCAGCACTCATTCCAATAACTGGCCATAAACCCCCGGTTACGAGCAAAACCGAATCTTCCGGAGAGGGCATCCGGGCATGTTCGCTCATCGGCAGCAATACCGGCGGGCAGCAGGCGATCTTTTCTTTTCTCTCAACAGGTGCCCGCCGGATCGCCTATCCATTTACTCTGGCAGGCACTCCCACTGATCCACTCAGGATACATGGAGCGATCCTCATCATCGAGGAAGATTCAGGCATCCCCATTATGGTACAGAGATTGCCAAAACCGCCCTGTGATTTATCCATGGTTGGGCTGACAGTGCTTTCAGTGGCGATGCGTGAAGAGGAGCCGCACGAGATCATCCTCCTCATCAACCCTGAGGAGATGATGCAGATGGGCGGTTGTGGGGATGCTGATTGTGATGGGCTCGACCCGTTGCAGGAGAGTGGATTACCATTTATTTATCCGCTGCCCTATGAGAGCAGTAGGTATGACACACCCATCTATCTCACCGATCATTTTATCCGGGGAGATCGCCTCATCTTATCCGGATCTGAGGAGACCGGCGGTTTGATGACATATCTCTTCAAGGATGTCAGATCTGCTGGCGAAGAAACAGAAGAGATCAATTCTGCTGCTGAAATGGGATTGATCGATCGTCCCACCCGGAGAAGCCAGTTGAGACGGGCAGGCAGGAGGCTGATTGTGAGTTCTCTGATAATGGAGCCTGAGGAGATCTATGATCTCGCCTCCTTCATGGATCGGATACACCCATCGGTTGCCATGATCCGCGAGCTGATGGAGAGGGATCTCTCAATGGCAGCAAATGGAGAGATGGATGACGATTGGATCACCGGATCCCTCTTTCTCAGCCTGCTTGCAGCGAATATCAGCCTGCGGGACAGGGACCAGGCTGGAGATGTTGAAGAGATACGGTCTGCTGCCGATTGACGGTTTTCGCCCTGTAAACCTTTTACTCACGTACACCCTAAACACCAGACGGCTTTAGGGGAGATGCCAAAAGCACCGACAGGAATCGTCGGGGAAGGGAGGGGAAGTTCAGACCCCGACGATGACCGGTTCGTCGCTATCCACGTTATCAGGGTGAACCTCATCCCTGCTCAGGATGGCGAGTGCGAGTATTGCAAGTGATACCAGGAAGATCACCAGGAAGACGAGATCAAAGCCCGTGGAAACGGCATCGATAACGAGATCCTTTGGAGAGGTGGTGGTGACATGGCGGTATTTCCCGACTGACACGATCGCCTGGATGAAGAGCATGCTGACAAAGGAGATCCCAAGGGTCATCGGGCCGAACCGCTCGACATTGAGGAGGCTTGAGACCATGCCGTGCCTGTCCCGGGATGCCATGCCCATAATCATGTTTGTTCCCGGAGACACCACAAATCCAAGCCCAAATCCAAGGAAAGCCAGCGAGAGGGCAATATATGTGATCGAGGTTTCGGTTGAGAAAAGGACGAACATCATGTAACCCAGAGAGACGATGAAGGCCCCGATGATACAGAGTCTCCGGTTGCCATACCTGTTGATCAATATCCCCGAGAGGATGCCGCTTACCATCAACGCACCTGAGAGTGCAGTGAGGATGATCCCGCTCCGGGATGGATCGAGGCCGCGGACGATCTCAAGGAAGAACGGAAGGATGTAGTTGACGCCCGCAAAGAGGAAATATGTCAGGGCAAGCATCAGGTTGGCAATGAGGAAGTTGCGTTTTGTGAAGAGCCCAAAATCAATGAGGGGATCTGGTATCCTGAGTTCATGGAAGAGGAGAGAAATCAGGGCTATTGCCGAAATAGCTGCTGCACCGAGGATATTTGGATTGGTCCACCCAACCGATGCCCCCTGGCTTACGGCATAGATCAAAAAGCCGATCCCGATAAAGACCAGGACTGCACCGAGGCGGTCAAAGGCAGAGAGCGTCTTTTGTGCAGGAGGTGTTGCCGGGATTGAATACATGCCAAGCAGGATCGCGAGGCATCCTACCGGGAGATTGATATAAAAGATCCAGTTCCAGGAGAGGTACTGGGTCAGCATCCCACCCATGACAGGACCGACTGCTGCCCCGAGTGCAGCAAACATCGTGATCAGCCCAAGGGCCTTTCCTTTCATCTTCATCGGGAAGAATGTTGCAACAAGTGCCGGGGCAATCGATACGATCATTGCCCCCCCGATTGCCTGTATGATGCGGGATCCGATCAGGATGCCATATGAGTTGAAGAGTTCGGGGAAGAAACCGCAGGCGAACGATCCGATGGTAAAGATGAAAAATCCGGTGATGAAGACGATCTTAAAGCCTATCCGATCTGCGAGTTTTCCAAAGATCAGGACACAACCCGTCAGGACGAGGAGGTAGATCGTTGCGACCCAGCTCACTGACGTCATCGGAAGAGAGAAGATCTCTGAGATCGTCGGAAGGGCGATATTGACGATGGTGCCGTCAAGAGCCGACATGAACGTTGCAAGGGAGATGGAGATGAGAAGGAGGGTATAGTTTGGTACTGATGCATCTTTGGTCCTGATCTGCATACCCATTTCTTGCTATTCACCGGAGATAATCATTCCGAAAGCCCCTGCATCTCCACAATTACCTTCTGAGACGATACATCTATTTTTATTAATACGTGAACAGCATTTTGATAAGATATCGCATAATATTTATAAATAATGAAGTCCAGTAACACGTATGAGCAAGAGCGGATCACAACAGGATATCTACAGCCGTGAATATGGAAAATCAGGATCTCAATTGAGCTTTCGTGGAACAGGAAAACCCGACATCTATAGCCGTGAGTATGTGAGGGGTGGAGATTTTGGGAAACAGGCTCCTGTGCATGTTTCCTACATGCACACAGCAGATAGACCGGCCACGCAGAGCACCCCAAAAGAGAATGTGGTGCAGAAGAATGAGGCTATAACCCATACCGAGCCGCAGCCTTCAATCTTTGACAAGATCTCACGGTTCCTGCACGGTGCCCTCGGACAGAAGTAGTGGAGAAAGATGATCGCATGAGCCGGGTTTTCCTGTGAGGAACAGCCAGGTTCCTTCTTTTCTATCTGATCGGAATACTTTCACCCTCCGGGCGTGCACCCTTATTAAATACAAGAGCATTCTGGTATACGAATGCGTGGAAAAGACCATATCGCCATCAGTACAGGGAGTGCCCTCCTTCTTGCCGCTCCATGGCTGCTCATCCATCCGGTGGCAGTAGCGATCTTCACCGCAGGGGTGATCATCGGATCACTCCTCCCCGATACCGATGCAGCAGATTCAAAACTCCACTACATGGATGGTATCGCACGCGTCTTCAGCCTCATCATGCGGCCGATTGTCATCCCGATAACAAAGCTGGTATACAGGGTTCTCGAAAAGCCCTTTAACTCTGCCCACCGTGGCTCGATGCATACGCTGCCGGGAGTGGTTGTGTATACCCTTATCCTCGCCCTCCTGATCGGATCCGTCCTCTATCTCATGGGATTCTTGAACATCATCATCGGTTTCTTCTTCCTCGGCCTCTTTGCCGGGGGGATCTTCCATCTCCTCGAAGACTGCTGCACCCGGAGCGGGCTGATGCCATTCAAGCCATTCAGTGATAAAAAATATGCAGGCAGCATCAATACCGGAAGCAGGATTGATATACGGCCGGGGTTCTATGCAACGGTTTTGATCTTTGTTGCTGCCGGGGTGGTGGTTGCCGGGATCACCTATACGATCAGCCAGCCAGTACTTATCGCCATCTCTGTCTGCCTCTTTCTGATCATCTGGGTGCTGATCCTGAGGCTCTCACGGGTGTAGGCGGGTGAACGGCAGGGGGTTGCCGCATCCGCTGCCGGAGAGTGATAAACTCCAATACTGGCTGATCCTGTTATCTTGTTGAATCATCGTTATCTGGTGTATCAAAAGATGGCAAGGAGATAAATATACAGAGACGGAATGTAGCCACATGCGAAAGCCGGTCCGGTGTAAAGGTTGCATCATCGGCATACTCGGCGGACTGCTCTGGGCATTGGTTACCTATGGCTTTATCGGATCCGTCAACTGGACAGGAGCAGTGATCTTCGCTATTCTGCTCACGATCGTCAGTGTGATCATCGCACACTGGCATCTCTGCCAGATTCGGTGATCTGTTTTTCTGGATCATAAATGTCTGGTGCCTTGAGTTTCACTTTCACCCTCCACCCCTTTCATTTCTTATGCCTGTTTCACCATCCTTGATCCAGATGGTACCGCACTTCATCCTCTCCGACCAGACCCTCTTTACAAACCCGGAGCTCTTCGAGTTTGATTATATGCCGGACCAGGTGCTCTTCAGGGAGAGCCAGCTTACAGAGCTTGCATTTCGGATCAGGGCCGCCACGGAGGGGATGCACCCCGCACATGCGATCTGCCGGGGGCCGCCAGGAAGCGGGAAGACGACGAGTGTGAAGCATCTCTTCAGGGAGATTGGGGAGGAGACGGATGGGGTCGTGCCGATCTATCTGAACTGCCAGACAGACCTGACGAACTACGCGATCTATTCGAAGATCTTCACCCGGATCGTCGGGCACGATCCCCCCGGTTCAGGCATCCCGCTCCGGCGGCTGATTGATGCGATCGCACAAGCTCTTCTTGACAGAAATGTCGTCCTCCTCGTCTGCCTTGATGATCTCCAGTGCCTGATACAGCCTGATGCAGCAAATGAGGTCATATATCCGCTCTTCAGGATGCACCAGGACTATCCGGGATGCCGGGCCGGGGTGATCATGACAACAGGCGAGATGCAGCCCGATTTCTCGCAGAGAGATGATCTCTCCTTCTCCTCAGCCGTCTGTGGAGAGGAGATCCCGTTTCCCCCCTACACGGCAGAGGAGATACATGAGATCCTCCGTCACCGGGTGCGGGAGGGGGTGCTCCCCGGCGTGATCTCATCAGGCGTGCTGGATCTGATCGTCAGCAAGACGGAGATGGCAGGCGATCTCAGGATCGGCCTCGATCTCCTGAAAAGGTCGGTTTTGAGAACTGAACACGAGGGAAGAGGGGCGGTGCTCAGGGAGGATATTCTCCTTGCCTATGGCAATTTCCGGCTGCTGCACCTGAAGAAGAGAGTACATGAACTTTCCAGAGGAGAGTATTGCCTCTTCCTTCTGCTCATGCGGCAGATTGCAGAGACGGGCGGCGAAGCCCTGATCTCGGGTGAGCTGTATGGCTACCTGATCGAAGAGGAGGAGATTGCATATTCGATCTTCATGGATCGTCTTGAAAATCTGGCAGATCTCGGGCTTATCGATCTCAGGGTTCGGCAGGCAAAGGGGAGGACAGACGTAATCGTGCCGAGGTACAGCAGGGAGGAGGTGGAGGGGATCTGCAAATTCTGAGAGCGGGTTGCTCACAGCTTGAAAGCCGGAGCAGAATCAAAAAGCTTCCGGTAGAGCGAGTTAAAGAGCGAGATGTACTCTTCTGCCCTGTCTGTCGAGAGGTACCGCCGCTTATCCCCCTCATGTTCCTCGGCGATGTAGCTCTTCTCCATGAGAAATGCCAGATATTCCTGTCCTGTCTTTGAGTTCAGGTCACACCGGTTGATGATGCCGGTGAATGACTGCGGCTTTCTGCAGAAGACCAAAATCTCCCAGTAGATCTCGTACGCTGTCCGCCGTCCGGTCATTCTGAGGCCTCCCGGATCATCATCCATCATTCTCCAGTGTTTGTTTCAGGAGTGCTTCCGAGTGATCGATCTCGCCGATCCGCTCGTCCCAGACGTTTGCGAACCGGTGGAAGTAGATCGAGGAGATCAGGCTGACAATCGCTATTACTGTAGTGATGAGGAGGGAGGGCAGGAGCAGGATGCCCGGGCCGATTGTGAAGGTAAGGCTTGTTGAGGTGAGCTGGAAGAACTCAAGGCTCGCAAGGGTTCCAAGCAGGAAGATGCTGGCGCTACCGAGCATGCAGACATAGATCATCCGGTTGATGGTTCCATGGTTGTCACGGTAATGGGAGAGCATCCGAACGATGAGCCGGGTGAGATCCTCGTCCGGGATGTCAGGTTCCAGAGGTAAATCATGCAGCTGTGCGTTTGTTTTTCGCTCCTTTCTCTTCTCCTTCTCGAGCCTCTTCAGATCATCCTGTATCTCCTCGACACCTTCAAGGATTCTCGCACTTGTAATTATCCATGAGAATCCGATGAGCATCGCAGAGACGGCAACGAAGAGGACAACCGGGGAGTAGATCAGGTACAGATCAGTTGTGAATGCCTCATACATCGAGACCACCTCCATTACAACGACCGTCAGACCAAAGGCCATCAGGAGTGCTGCGAAGGCGATGTTTAGGACCGATACGCGGAAGAAGTGTCCGACTTCGCTTTTGAACCGTTTGAATGCTGTTTGTTCCATAGTGGCATTCACCAGCTTATTGGTATATGGGCGGTCTTCAAATAAAAGGCATGAAACTAAGATACGTATCAGAAAAAGGGGGGAGAGATACCCAGACGCGTTGGGGATTCCTGAGATAAAGCCGGGTATCACAACCCTTGAGGTATCCAGGACGATATGGGTCCTTAATCCTTTACCGTAACCCCGCCGAATGCGACAAAACCGGTGATGATGAGATCCGGCTGGCCGGTGGTGCCCTGAAAAGAGCCATCTGCTGCCCCGTCTCCCCCTGCACGCGGCCGCCGCCGTTCGTCTTCTGCACCGCCGAGGACCGGGAGCACGGTCATTCGGACATTCCAGCCTTCAGGCACCCGGATCTCGGTTCCGCCAAAGAGGGTGAAGACCTGGATCTCGGCAGGGGGATCATCGACCTGTGCATCCCGGAGATCGAGTTCTGCACCACCTAAGATGGCGAGCATCTCCCCGCCCCTGAATGATTTTGATGAATTCCGGCTCTCGACGCCGCCGAGGATTGCCATCATCTCGACCTTGTCTGTGACCCGCTCCCTGATAGACGGGCGCCTGATCCGGTTGAAGATGAAGCCAAGCCCAACAGCAATGATGATCACCGGGAGGATCACGTCAGGCGAGGCATGCCCGAGGAGAACGAGCTGTATTGTGCCGAAGATGACAATCAGGATGAGGGGGCCAGATACGGAGCGAAAGCCGCTTTTAATCAGTGCAATAAGTGCGAAGAGGACGATGAGCGAGGGGGCATAGACGAGCAACTGCCCGGTGTCATAGATGCCGGCTGCCCTGAGGAGGAGGAGCACACCCAGTATGAGGAGGATTGTGCCGATGATGATCTGGTAGGAGATGCGTTTCATGGATATCACCTGGTGTATCTGCTGTACAGCTATTGAAGAGGATTGTGGGAGCGGGAGGATAAAAACATGCGGGTGGAGGGGTGCTCCTCTGTCATATGATGTATCCGGGTTCTTTTCATGTATCCTGAGAACCGGATTACTTTTTCTGTGCTCCAAATAATCCTGCCAATGCACCAATCCCGCCGGATGCAACCGCAATAAGTCCCTCTGTCCCACCATTACCCCGGTAAATACTGAAGGTCAGGGCAATGATCGAAATAACGATGGCAATACCAAGGAAGAGTACCGCATACCGATAAAAGACAGGATCTTCATGATAGGCAGGTGTTCCTTTGTTCTCGATATGGTCAATTACTTCCTTTACCGTGACTTCAGCTTCACCCTTTTTCAGTTCCTCTGAAACTTCTTTTGTTACAGATTGGAACCTGCTGAGTTCGTCTATGGAAAAGATCGGCTCTCTCATACGAAACCCTATCATACAATATATATTAATACTTTCTATAGAATGAATGAACATATTTCTATTGATGTATACAGCATCCCTGATTGGGGGCAGGGGTATACTGAATCATTCCATCAGTCCCCTGCGTATCCTTTGTGAGGAGGAGGCACCGGCTCCATGATCGTTGATGCAGGAGATACTTTTTTATGAATCTGCACCAAGCCAGTCTCATTCCATAATCCGGAGGATGAAGAGATGAGCGCAAAGCAGCACGATCATACTCATAACCAGCCAGGAGAAGAGCAGTCCCGGGGGAGAGAACCCACCAGTTGTCACTGCCCGGGATGCAGGATCTGTGAAGGGTACAAAGGGGCCATTGCAGATCAAAAACCGCGATTCCGGGGTTCACATACCGGAGATAAACACCATGGTTCACATATCGATCACTCCGGTCATGAGGAGATGTTTAAGCGTCGTTTCTTCGTCTCTCTTCTCCTCTCTCTGCCTGTCCTCTATTACAGCCCTATGTTGCAGGAGTGGTTCTTCTATACTGCACCTGCTTTTTCTGGAAGTGTATATCTGGCGCCAGTGCTTGGAACAATCATATTCCTCTATGGAGGTGTTCCTTTCCTCAGGATGGGTGCGGTTGAGGCAGAGAACCGCAAGCCCGGGATGATGCTTTTGATCTCACTTGCAATCATTGTTGCATTTGTCTACAGCCTTGGAGCAGCTTTTTTTGGTATCGGAGAGCCACTCTTCTGGGAACTTGTCACACTGATTGTCATTTTCCAGCTCGGGCACTGGATTGAGATGCGGAGTATCCGGCGGGCATCCGGGGCACTTGATGAACTGGCCAGGCTCATCCCATCCACCGCAGAGCGCCTGACCGATTCAGGCGAGACCGAAGAAGTCCTCGTTGACGACCTGATGACTGATGATCTGGTTCTCATCAGACCGGGAGCCCACATTCCGGCAGATGGCATTGTCCAGGAAGGGGAGTCCGATGTCAATGAAGCAATGATTACGGGTGAGTCAATACCTGTCAGGAAGGAGTCCGGGGACCGGGTCATCGGCGGTACCATCAACCAGGACGGAAGCCTCCGTGTTCGGATCACCGCAACAGGTGACGAGACCACGTTATCGGGGATCATGCGACTGGTATATGAAGCGCAACAGAGCAGATCCCATACACAGATACTTGCAGACCGGGCCGCAGGTTGGCTCTTTTATGCGGCAATCGCTGTTGCAGTGATTACCGCTGTTGCCTGGACGATCGCTCTTGGATTTGGTATTATCGTTATTGAACGGGTCGTCACGGTTCTTGTGATTGCATGCCCCCATGCTCTTGGTCTTGCAATTCCGCTTGTGGTTGCGATCAATACCTCACTTGCAGCAAGCAACGGTATGCTGATCCGGAACCGTATTGCAATGGAAGAGGCACGGAGACTGGATACCATTGTCTTTGATAAAACAGGTACCCTCACCCGTGGTGAACAGGGTGTGGTGGATCTTGTATCAGATGGTTCAAAGACCGAAGATGATGTTATTGCCCTTATGGCGGCGGCTGAAGGGGATTCCGAACATGCGATCTCCCGTGCTATACGCAACGAAGCCAGCCGCCGGGGAGTTTCAATCCCGGCTGTATTTGGATTTGAAACGCTGAAAGGCAGAGGTATCCGTGCGACACTCAGCGCAGGTGCAGGAGAGCGGGGAGATGATAAACATGCAAAAGCGGCGGAGGGGTCCACAGTCTATGTCGGGGGTCCCAATCTTCTCAGCCATCTTGAACTGACACCGAATGCAGAGATCCGGGCATTCTCTGATGCGGCAGCATCACGAGGAGAGGGAGTCATGTATCTGATCGTGGATGGTATGGTGATCGGAGCAGCAGCACTTGCCGATATTGTTCGGCCGGAGAGTTATGAGGCGGTCACCTCACTCCGGAAGATGGGGATCACGGTTGCCATCCTGACGGGAGATTCCCGTGCCGTTGCAGAGAAGGTTGCAGAAGAACTGGGTGTTGAGATCGTCTTTGCCGAAGTGCTGCCCGAAGACAAGGATAAAAAGATCCGCGAACTGCAGGAGCAGGGGAGGTTTGTGGCGATGGTCGGCGACGGTGTCAACGATGCCCCCGCACTGATCCGTGCCGATGTTGGTGTTGCGATCGGTTCTGGGACTGATGTCGCGATCGAGTCTGCGGATGTCATATTAATGGAAAATGACCCCCGTGATGTGGTCGCCCTCATTCACTTAAGCAGGAGAAGCTATCGCAAGATGCAGGAGAACCTGGTCTGGGCCGCCGGATATAATGTGATTACACTGCCGCTTGCCGCAGGCATCCTTGCACCTGTTGGCATCATGCTCTCCCCGGCGGTTGGTGCTGTCCTGATGTCGGCAAGTACCATCATTGTCGCGGCAAATGCCCAGCTGCTCCGGCGGGTGAATCTCCGGGAGGATTATGGGTTGTGATGAGGAGAGAGGGTGCCGATCAAAGGCACCCGGATCTTATATGTCGGATCCGGCTTCACATAAACGCGGATCAGCAATCCCGGAGATCCTTGAAAAGCTCCATTCTGGAGGAAGGAGGGAGATGTATATTCCTCAGAGGAGCAGGACGGGGGCGTTGAGGGGAGGGAGAGAAGGGGAGTGGATGGATTTCATACCAATAAACTGAACTGGAGTAGGGGGGTTGATCAGTTCTGTCCGAAAGCCATCCCCGCTCCATCTCCCTTCACCAGGAGAAGCCCCGGAATCTCCTCTGCGATCATTTCAAGTACCCCGGATAGTGGCACCACAAGCCGATCGGAGAGGGACTCTGCCCGGCTCCGGATGACCGCATCCGGGTCAAAACCGTCGATCCTGAGATCAGTTCTCCATCCACGGGGATTGTCGGTTGCATCAGCAAATTCGGTCCGGATCAATCTTCTCCGTTCTTCTTCATGTTCCGCCTCTTTCTTCTTCTGCTCCTCCTGTCTCTGGTGAGCCGATGTAACAAGGGCAGAGAGGCGGCTCAGTTCGGCCTGTTCTTCTTCAATCTTTGCTTCAAGGAAGGAGAAGCGGGCAGAGTCATCATCCACTCTGATCCCTCCTTCAAAGTAGAGGGAGAGGAGGCGGGATGCAAGGGCCGATGCATTGCCGCCATTCTTCCGGTAGAGCTCAAGTGGTTCTGCAAGAGAAGGAATAAGGCTGAAGGTGGCCCGGTACCGCCTCTTCTGAGGAGGAAGGGAGTGTCGAACCCTTGCCGAAGTGGAGGGGCGGGATCTGCATGAGGCATCGGATCGTGCCTGTTCCATCTCTCTTTCAGCATGCCGGCCGTTTATCTCCGTGTTCATCTCTGACATTGATGTAATCTGCTGGTAATACATCTCTTCGGTAGCAACTGATTCCATGCAGAACAGGTAAACAGTGCATGGGGTATCTACCTTTACCGTGCGGGGTGTGAGTGTTTTTGGCTGGGAACTGATTCTTCCAATCAGGTTACCTGAAAGAAAAAAAAAAGCTCTGGTACAGATCAGGAGTATGATCTGTATGAAAGGTATGATCTTTCATACCGGGAGAGATGATGTGAAAACATATGAAAAAAACACTTTCAGGCTGCACTGCTGCCCTTAATATACATCCCTCTCTAACCAAGAAGACAGAAATCCAGTTGAGAAGAAAGAGAAGAGAAAGAAGAGTGGATACTTTCTCTCTCCTGTTTTTTAAAATCTCTTATCAGTATGATCTTTCATACTCGTCATATTCGTCATATCTACTAACCCCCCATAGAGTTTTTTTAGCGAGGTTGTTTTGGGAGGTTTTTCGGCTGAGGAGAATCTTCAGAATGGCATAGGGGAACATTCCGGCCTGAATACCCCGGAATCCATAATCAAAACGGCATCATAAGCCAGAAGACCGAGGAATGCATAGGTTATCCCGGAGAATCCCGAGGACCATTCCTTTCCCATGATACGGCCAGACCAGAACGATATTCCGGAGATTGAGAACGGAAGTGCCAGGAGACCGAATATCCCTGCAAGAAAGAGGAAATAGAGGAGAAAAATGGATCGGGGAATTGTTCTGGCATAGGAGAGGATGGTGTCATTGGGAGGAGATGGTGCTTTTGTCTGTGTCATTATACTTCAATCGATCGTGGTCTGCATAAGGATTCCCCTTTCAGCCGCCTATCTGTTATCATGGTACCAGAACATCTCCGGAGTACAAGGATTTCGCCAGGATATCGGAATGATCACTGGTCATGAAGGGATGGGAGAGGTGAGAGGAAGAGGAGAGGAGCAGGGATATGCCCCCTCTGCTCTGTCAATATCTCAGTTCGCAACCTCAGTTGGAAAACCGAGCTTGCAGGTCCTTGTCAGATAAATCACTATGACAGGCTCAGCTCAGGGCTGCTATTGTGTCTGCCCAGTCCTCGACTGCTGCAAGGATTGCCTCATCATCGTAGCCGGTCAGCCTGACAGCCTTTCTGCCAAACGTGAGGGTATAGTTCTCGCCATTTGGATCGCGGCACTTCAGCTGGCAGGAGTATGAATCCTTATTCGGGTCACGCTCCGGTGTCCCGCCGACTGCGGCGGTGAGTGCTGCATCTGCGAGGACGGCAGCAGCTGCCGCATTCATCCCGGCGGTTGTCCCGGCGGTGACGGTTGCTGCACCGACCTTTTTCCCGTCTCCGTCAAGGTACACGATCCGGGCGGTATACTGCTCGCGGCCCCTGACCACGCCCGGGATCGTCTCGCCGCCGGACTCATAGGCTACACAGCCGAAGGGGTTGTTCTCAAGTACATTCGCAACCACAGCCTCAAGGGCCGCGGTATCAACAAGCGGTGCCGGAAGATCCCTGACCGCTGTCTTGTTGCTCCGTATCTGTTCGAAATCTACTGCCATTAGTGGTGGCTCCTGCCGGGCGGGGAAGGGAGGGGACGTTTTCCGCAAGGAGGCAGACCGCCCGCCCCCCCTGCTCCGGCACATCATATGTCGGAGACGGGGGCAATGGGGCTGAGCGGAGTGTGCAGGGCGGGAGTGTTTTGGCGGGGGGAGGGTTGGAGAGGGGGATATAGGGAAGATTGTGATTCGTGGAGATCAACTATCGTGAGAAATGAATATCGTGATACGGAATTATAGCTGGGAGGGGAGGGCTATCGCATTTTAGTGATAGCATAATAAAGTTATCAGTGATAATTGGGGTTTGGAGAGGTGCGGGAAGAGGCAGATCACGTTTTCATAATCGGCAATTTTGACACAAGCTGTTGCAGAATTAGAATATAAAATGACACTTATGAAAATAACCCAAATGAAAACACCTCATATCAGTTCCATTTTATATTGATTCAATAGAGAGACGAGGTTATTTTAAAAAGATATCCTATGGTGAGATTTTTGCATTCGTGAGGATATTTAGGTTTTTTTATCCACACATTATTCACATGATTTTTTCATCACATAGAATATATGTGCGGATTTATGTGCGCGCAGATAAATCACAAGTGAACTTATGTGCGCGCAGATATATTTCATACATTGCACAAATAAACAGTCATCAACAATAAGGCCATCATACATTTTCCCATATGTAATACGTGCCTTTCGTCTCACCCACCTTTTTAAAACGCGGATTTTCCTCAGATATGCGTTTAAGAACGCGGGTTGCCTGATATCCATTCAGATCGAGTAAGTCCATCGCATCTGAACGGGTAATCTTCCCATGCTCCTCTACATACGCAATGATCATCTTCTCTTGTTGATTCTTGTCAATATCTTTTGAACGCAGATACTCTGATTTTGCATGAATTCGCTTGTTGAGTGCTGCTGATAGGTGGTACACGTTTCCACTCCGCTTACGAAGTACCTCCACAAGTCCACGTTCATGAAGTTGTTCAAGTACCCTGCGGCCTTGAGTGGTTCCTTTCTGAATAATACTCCCGGCAGTTGATTCATCAATTGGCCGGTCATAATATAATGTGTTTAAAATTAGGAGTTCATCCAATGAGAAAACCTTTCCATCTCGCTTCTCTTCATAGATAAAGGCAGCAAAGTCCAGTGAAGATTCTCCACCCGATATCTCAACCCGCACAGCTAAACTGTCGCTTCTGGAATAATCCGGAGGTGGTCTTCCATACCTGACCTGCTCCATGTATATCTTGTCAACCCCACGTCCGGTCTGCTCAATTATCCCGATTCTCTTGAATGCCTCTGCAAGCCGGATATTCCTGGGTTTTGGTTCATGAACAAGGATATTCTCCGAGGTTATCCCCTCAGGAAAACCGCCGGGATTTGTTATCAGGATATGATCGTGGTGCCACTGGATATAGACACTCTCCATCCGGCTGTAATCCCGGTGTAGGAGAGCATTATTAACCGCTTCACGGAATCCAACTGGTGAATAATCAGGTATCGGATAGCGAAGGAGTCCGACAATCTTTTCCCGCTCTTCGTTCCGTGCCTTGAACCGGGACTCGATCTCCTCGATAATTTTTACAATCGGTTCATAAAATGCATCATTTACCCTGACATCCCCCTGAATGTCAAGAACCTGAAAGTGTACTGTATGTGTTGGCAAAAACCGCTGGATAGAGGAAAGGTGTCCAAGGAGAAGGATTCCGGCAACATTTGGTACAAGCGTTCCATTACGGGTTTCAACAAGGCGAAGGGCTTTTGCAAGCTCTTCGTTTGGGAGTTCAAGGAGTGTTCTGTCACCCCTGAGATTGGTAATGGCCTGACGAACCCGTTCAAACTCAAGGGGATCGAGATCATCAATAGTTGCACCATCTACGGGAAGTGATGAGAAATCCAGATGTCCAAGATCAACCCGTCTGGAAACCTGATCCCGTGCATAATAGGGAACAGTAGCAGGTTTTCCATCCGAACCAATCACTCGTCTCAGCGTTTTTCCAGATGCGGTTGAACAGATCTCCGGATATGGATCCACCTGGATCACGAGAACATCTCCTTTGGGATCATAAACAACAGAGACTCTCGTATTGATACTGGGGACAGTATTATTGAATATTGCAGATTTCAGCCTATTGACATCAGTTACTGAACCATTGCGTGGACGGCAGCCAGAAATGACTCCATCATCTTCAACTCCGATGAGGAGGATTCCTCCATTTGTGTTCGCCATGGCAACAATCTCATCGTAAATCTCCTTATCTGAAAAACCACGTCGTGAATCCGACTTGAATTCCAGCTCCAAGGATTCCCCTTTTGCAATTAAAGACGCCAATTCTTTGTCATCCATTTATAATTCCCCTGGATTGCCGCCCACGTATATTCACTCCCATGAAAAGTCTCTCCGTTATCGATTCCTCTGCGTCTATCACGGCACAGTTCTCCATCGAACACCTGCACCTGAGTGATTAGTTCCCCAATATTTGAAAACGCTCATGCCCAAACACATCAAGTATCAAATGATTGACTCGACCCCTATTAAAACCCATACGAAACAGAGAGGAGAAGGGTAATTGGCGACCTGTTTAGGATTCCATTTTACAGAAAGGTATTAATTATCCCCCAACTGCCTTGTTCGCCTTCGCAAAGAGTGCTGGCGGCATTGGTAATTCCAATTTCCAGATAATACTCATGGGCCGACTTCCCTCATGAGAGATGTAGCGGCCCGGACCTAGGAAGATATACGGCTGAGTTATGCCGCCAACCTTCTTGTATTCCCGAACAAAGAAGAGGACTGTTGTTCCCAATCGTTGATGTTCAATATAACGGCGGCCGGTCCCCGATGATGGAGATGTGGTGCTCTGGGATTGCCAATGGAAGAGGGTGTCAGTCACTGCATAATCATCATACATTGTTGAAGGAGAGTAGGCTTCCTCAGTCTTGTTCAGGGTGATAAAGAAGACATCCGTCTTCTTATCGGCAAGATAGACGACACCCTCACGCATTCCTGCACTCGCTCGTTTTGTCAGAGTATGGTGGCCGAGAGCGGCAAAGATCTGATCGCGGGTGTAGGTACAATGGAGTTCAAGGGGCGTTTCATACCCAAGATCGATTGGTTTTGGGATGAAATCGATATGTTCATAGTTGTAGCTTAGGAGATCAACTATTTCATCCCTGATCTCACTGTTTTGAAGGATATCGGCAAAGGCACGTTCCAGATGGCGACCATCTCCTATCATAGCCTGTTCATGTAGTGCTTCATCATAGAGAGAATAATAGAAGAGAGAGATGATCTGCTCCTCCTGTGGGGAAAGTGAGCGGGAGGAGAACGTTCTTGGATCATGCAGGAATGACTGGATGCATGTGATTGCGAAGGGGGAGTCAATAAAAGATAAGCGTTGAGCAGATTTTTTAGAAAAGAGTTTCTCTCTCTGATATTTCTCTGGATAGACACCTGCCTCAGAGGCAAGGTCAGTAAATGTTCCTATCAGATAGACATCGAGTGGTTTGAGTGCATGATGATCAAGGAAGTTTTTAAAGGACAGTTGTTTTCCGGTCTCTCTTTCAAATGCCTTTATTCGTTTGATCAGATACCGTTTATTCGTCAGATTTGCCTTGATATTTTCTAAGATATTCTCCCGAGCTACTTTTTCGAGATGGATATGGCATCCCTTCGGGAGTACATAGTCATTCCTCTTAATCTGGTCATAAAGGTTCTTCCCACCCGGTGCAAGGAGGGCCATGAGCTTTTCACCAAATCTATACCGTGTATTATGTCTGCCAACAAAATCAAGGACAGTCAGGCACTCCTTTCCTTCATGGAGGCGAAGGCCACGGCCAAGCTGCTGGAGGAAGACGGTGAGACTCTCAGTTGGCCGGAGGAAAAGAATGGTATTGACTTCTGGGATATCAACGCCTTCATTGTAAAGATCAACGATGAAGATGAAGTGAATCTCCCGGGATTTCAACCGGCCCTGAACCGTATCTCTCTCTTCTCTTGAGCTGTTTGCATGGAGAGCAGCAGAAGCGATACCAGCTTTATTGAAGGATGCTGCCATGAACTCCGCATGATCAATAGTGACACAGAATCCAAGGCCAATGATATCATGAATATCTGTGGTATATTGCTCAATTGCCAGAATGATCTGATCTACTCTCTGATCCCGTTGCGTAGATGCGATAAAGATCTGTGAGAGCTCCCTTATGTCGTACTTCCCCTGTTTCCACGAGACACCCGATAGATCAATGATGTCTGTTACTCCGAAATAGTGAAACGGGGCGAGGAGTTTCCGGTTAATCGCTTCTGGCAATCGAATTTCTGCACTGATCTTCCCATCAAAGTACTCCAGAATATCAAGGTCGTCCATCCGTTCGGGAGTTGCAGTCAGACCAAGGAGGATCTGTGGCATATAATAGGTGAGGAGTTTCTGGTACGATGGAGCAGCAGCATGGTGGAATTCATCCACGATGATCATATCATAGTAATCAGGGGTAGTACGAGCAGGGAGATCGGCACTATTCAGGCTCTGAATGGAGATGAAGAGGTGATCAATCTGTGAGGGTTTATGTCCTCCAACCATAAGATCACCAAAATTCGGATCTCGTAAGATCCCCCGGAAAACAGACAGGCTCTGCTTGAGGATCTCTTCCCTATGTGCAACAAAGAGGAGGCGTGGGTACTGCCTTGGTCGGGCGATCTGGCTCTTGTAATCAAATGCAGAGATAACCGTCTTCCCTGTCCCGGTGGCGGCAACAACCAGATTTCGGTAATTGTTATGGATTTGTCGTTCAGCCTGAAGTTTCTCAAGTATCTCCTTCTGAAAATAGTAGGGTTGGATATCAAAGACGGGCACCAGTTCATCATATTTTGGCCTTTCTTTTGAAAGAGCCCGTCTCAATCGATCCTGATCTTCATGCCGATACAGGATAAACTCCGGATTATCCCAATATGAGTCAAATGTAGCCTCAATCTTCCGTATGATATCCAATGAATCCTGTTCGGTTACTTTGACATTCCATTCAAGGCCGCTTGTTATTGCGGGATTTGAGATATTGGCAGATCCGATATAGGCAGTTGAAAAACCAGTATTTCTGTGGAATAAATAGGTCTTCGCATGGAGACGGGTACGATCGGTATCATAGGAGATCTTCACCTCTGTATTTGGGAGTTTTGTGAGTTCTTCGATGGCTTTGAGATCAGTTGCTCCGGTATATGAGGTTGTGATAATCCTGAGTTTATTCCCCCGGCTCACAAAGTCTCTCAGATCATCGATGATTAACCTGATTCCACTCCACTTGATAAATGAGATGAGGAGATCAATCCTGTCAGATGACTGGATCTCGTGTTTGAATTCACTTGCCAGACTTGGCTCATTTGGGGATCCGGTAAAGAGACTGGTCTGTGCTATCGAGGTTCGTGGCCGATCAACCCTCCGATCTCCAATGGGAGAGATCCCCTCAGAATGAACACCAGTCTGTTCCCTCTCTTTGATAGCAAGGAGGAGCTCGGCATCTCTCGTTATTTTGCAGAGTTCAGCAGGTGCAAAATCCATCTGAGATGAGACAAGCTGGATGATCTCGTTACAGATGAGAATTTGTTTATCGAGAGATGTATGTTTCTCATCAGCGATCCGGAGCATCTTCAGGATTAATGAATGAAGATACCGAGAGAGGATCACCTGTGGATCATATTTTTCGAGTTTTTCCTTTTGGATGTCAATTCGGTCTCTATCGAGGAGATTGAGTTTGGATGAGAGATATTCATGGATGAGCTGCTCATAGATGCCCGGAGGGAGGGAGGAGGGGAGAGCCATATTAGAACATGACTGGAAATCACGAAAAGGTTGTTGGTGTTGGAGGTGAGAAGAGGAGAGTGCGGGAAGAAATAGGTGGAACAAAGGAAAGGAGTGGTGAACATCCTTTCAAGAATTATTTTGGAGTATTATATGCGCTATTGTTCCTTTATTGGGACGATAGTCCCGTTTTACTATTGCTTCACACACAAGATCACACCTGTCAATGCCGGGAACAAATGGCTCACCTGTGGCGGTTTGAAGGTGAATTGAGGTGTGGAGAAGTGGATCAGTTTTGGGTGAGCGAAAACAGGATGACACCCTCACGGATACCCTTTATACATCATCGGTACAATCGATATTGTACCATCACATGCAAGGGTGCATTATGATGAGAAGCCTGAATTATCGTATCCACCTCCGAAGAGAGCCGGAAGGCGGGTATACCGTCACCGTGCCGACGCTTCCCGGCTGCGTCACCTTCGGGGAGACCATTGAGGAGGCCATAACGATGGCACGAGAAGCCATTGAGTTGTATCTTGAGGATTGTGCCGCCAATTCTGATTGATATGGGATCTATTCGTCCACCAGGTTACACTCATCATTTCCCTTAGAACATGAGCCTCAAAAACCGGGAACTGCCTTGATTTCTAAAACCCTTCTTCCACGGAATCACCTGTAGATATTGAATCGACACCTCAATCTGACTTAGGAGAAGTTATTTAAGTTTTGAGAGAGTACTGTGTATTGTTATATGCGCTATCGTTCCTTTATTGGGACGATAGTTTCTTCTTATTATTGCTCCTTTTACTATTATGACAAATAGGTGCGCTATTTTTATTGATAATGGCTATCTATCTAAAATCGTTCCAAATGGCTTGAAGATAAATTTCGAATTATTTTCAGATAAGGTTAGTGATGGGAACGAAAGACTACGGACATATTTCTATGATTGTATGCCATATCAAAGCAACCATCCTACTGTAGAAGAAAAAGAGAGATATAGCAATTATTGTAAGTTTAGAGACATTATAGAAGGCCTTCCTCGATTTCAGATGAGATTTGGGAAGTTGCAAAGAACTGACGATGGATCATTCAGACAGAAAAGAGTTGATATCCTAATGGCCGTCGAATTAGTCCGATTAAGTTGGTCTCATCAGATTGGTTATGCGGTGATTATCGCTGGAGATAGTGATTTTGTTCCAGCTATCGAAGCTGCCAAGGATGCCGGTGTCATAACTAGATTGGTTTATTCAAAAAAATCCATCCACGATGAGCTTCTTGCATCTGTTGACGAGAGATTTGAGATGAATCAGAATTTCTTTGATACTGTAAAAAGATAAGGACAAGACCCCAACACCTCTTGAAATTCACTCATCTCACACTCAAAACCTCTTCTTCTCCAAAACTACACCTTCCCCCCTCAACCCCTTTTCACAATCTTTATCGTAACCGCCACTCCTACTTAACAATAAAGCGAAGCAATCAGCAAAGCAACCTCAGAGATATCACCTCGCCTCCCCCCCCGACCAGAATACCGATAACGATAGAGGACACCCACCATGGATCTTACCGAACGCCAGACCCGGAAGCAGCGGATCGACCCCCTTTTGCGTGCTGCCGGGTGGGATGTGGTGCCATACAGGGAGGGAACGCCCCTCAGCCAGTACACACGGTGTGCCATTGAGGAGTTTCCGACCACAAACGGCCCTGCCGATTATGCTCTCGTCCTTGATGGCGTGATCCTCGGGATTGTCGAGGCGAAGAAGCTGACACTCGGGCCGCAGAACGTGCTCACCCAGGCAGAGCGGTATGCTGCCGGGGTTTCCGGAAGTCCATTTAACTTCAATGGCCTCAAGGTTCCGTTCCTCTATTCGACAAACGGCGAGGTGATCTGGTACCACGATATCCGGCATTCTCTGAACCGTTCCCGGCAGATAGCTACCTTCCATACACCTGATGCATTGAAGGAGTTCCTTGGAGGGCGTTTCAATGAGGCAGTATCCAGATTCTTCGAGACCCCGGACAATGCCATGATGCGGCCATACCAGCGGGAGGCCTGCGATGCGATCGGCCGGGCAATCAAAGACCGGAAGCAGGTGATGCTCCTTGCAATGGCGACCGGCACCGGGAAGACCTACACGATGGTGAACCTTGTCTACCGGCTGATGAAGGCCGGGGTTGCGAAACGGGTGCTTTTCCTTGTCGATCGCCGGGCACTGGCTGCACAGGCGGTGCGGGCCTTTGCCTCGTTTGAGACTGAGCAGGGCCTGAAGTTTGATAAGACCTATGAGGTCTACAGCCAGCAGTTCCAGAAGGAGGATTTTGATGAGAAGGAGGCGTTTTCATCAAATCTGCTTCCGAACTCCTACTTGACCGATCCCAAGCCCGCCCATAGTTTTGTGTATGTCTCGACGATCCAGCGGATGATCATCAACCTCTTCGGCAGATCTGCCGCCCTCTCCTGTGTGGATGATGAAGACGGTGATGCCGACACCCTCAACATTCCTATCCATGCATTCGATCTGATCATCGCAGACGAATGCCACCGGGGCTATTCCTCGCAGGAGCTCTCGATCTGGAGAAATACCCTCAATCATTTTGATGCGGTCAAGGTCGGCCTCACCGCCACACCGGCAGCACACACGATGGGGTACTTCAAGGAGAAGATCTACGAATACGGGTATAAGCAGGCTGTTCTGGATGGCTATCTTGTCGATTACGATATTGTCGCCATCGAATCCGATGTGCGGATGAAAGGGATCTTCCTGAGAGAAGGCGAGACGATCGATCAGATCGATCCTGAAACCGGCAGCCGAATCATCGATGTACTCGAAGACGAGCGGGAATTTGATGTCGATACGATAGAACGAAAGATCACCTCAATAGACTCGAACAGAAAGATCCTTGAAGAGATCAAGACCCTTGCACTGGAACACGAGGAACGGTATGGCAGGTTCCCAAAGACCCTCATCTTTGCTGCACAGGATATCCCGCATATCTCCCATGCCGACCAGCTGGTGGATCTCGCCCGTGATACCTTCGGGAGAGGCGATTCCTTTGTCCAGAAGATCACCGGGAAAGTGGATCGCCCGCTCCAGCAGATCCGCCTCTTCAGAAACCGGAAGATGCCCGGTATCGTGGTGACGGTTGACCTCCTCTCAACCGGGGTCGATATCCCTGATCTTGAGTATATCGTCTTCCTCAGGGCCGTGAAATCCCGTATCCTCTTCGAACAGATGCTCGGGCGGGGCACCCGCAAAGGGGAACATCACCCGGACAAATCGCATTTCGTCGTCTTCGACTGTTTCGGGGGATCGCTCCTCGCCTACTTCAATACCGTCACCGGGATCACCGCAGAGCTTCCTGAGCGGGAGACGAAGCCGATCACCCGGATCATCGAGGAGATCTGGAACAACCAGGATCGGGCATACAACACCCGGATTCTTGTGAAGCGGCTGCATAGGATCGACAAGGAGATGTCAGGCGAGGCCCGCGATCTCTTCAGTGCGTATATAGAAGGTGGTGATCTTGCGAAGTTCGCAGTATCTCTTGATCGACGGCTTGCAGAGGAGTTCACCGCCACGATGAGAATTCTGCGGGATCCGAAATTCCAGGAGCTGCTTCAGGACTATCCCCGCCCGAGGAAGACCTTCATCGTTGATTACACCACCCAGGATACTGTCACCTCCACCTGGGTGGTCCGGGATGCCTCCGGCAATGAGTTGAAGCCGGGGGATTATCTCGCCCAGTTCTCGCAGTTTGTGAAGGAGAACCCTGAAAAAATTGCGGCGATTGGCATCCTCCTCGACCGCCCTCAGGAATGGGGAACCGATGCACTCTCTGAGCTGAAACAGAAGCTTGAGACGACACCGCAGCGGTTCACCCTCGAAAATCTCCAGCGGGCGCACTCGGTTCGGTATCAGAAGGCGCTTGTGGATATCATCTCGATGGTGAAACATGCCGCCCATGAAGAAGAGGAGCTGCTGACGGCAGAAGAGCGGGTTTCCCGTGCCTTTGAGAAGGTGGCTGCGGGGAAGACCTTCACTACTGAACAGCAGGTCTGGCTGGATCGCATCCGGGCACATTTAACCGCAAACCTCTCCATAGATAAAGAGGACTTTTGATATCATCCCGGTCTTTGCAGATCACGGGGGATGGAGGCCGGCCGACCGGATATTTGAATATGAACTGGCCGGACTTCTGAAGGAATTTAATGAGGCAGTTGCAGCATGAGTGACGTTGTTCAAAAACTCTGGGGCTTTTGCCATACGCTGAGGCACGAAGGTATCGATTATGGCGACTATATCGAGCAGATAACGTACCTGCTCTTCCTCAAGATGGCAACGGAACGCGAGGTCGAGATGCCGGATGGCTGTGACTGGAACACCCTCAAGGAGAAGTCCGGCACCGAGCTCACCGAACACTATCTCGATCTGCTCAGGCAGCTTGGGAAAGCAGACGGCCTCCTCGGCGATATCTTCGCCGGTGCACTCTCCCGGTTCAATAACCCAGTCGCCCTCAAGAAGCTGATCGGCTTAATCGACGAGACCGAATGGACGGCCCTCGATGTCGATGTGAAGGCGGCTGCATTCGAAGGGCTCCTCCAGAAGGCGGCAAGCGAGGGGAAGAAGGGAGCCGGCCAGTACTTCACGCCGAGGATTCTGATCCAGGCGATCGTCAGATGCATGAAGCCGGACCCCCGGAACCACCGGGAGTTCACCATCATCGACCCGGCCTGCGGAACCGGCGGCTTTCTCGTCTGTGCGTATGAATGGCTGAAAGCACAGACCGAGGGCGGGGCACTTGACCGCGATCTTGTCAAGCGGATCAAGTTTAGTACCTATTATGGGCAGGAGCTTGTGGAACGGCCCCGGCGGCTCGCCCTGATGAACCTCTTCCTCCACGGACTTGAACCCGAGATCAAGCTCGGCGATTCCATCTACCAGGTGCCGGACTCCCGGCGGTTCGATCTTGTCCTGACCAATCCCCCCTTCGGGACAAAGGGGGCGGCCCAATCGCCGGAGCGTGAGGATTTCGTCATCGAGACGAGCAACAAGCAGCTGAACTTCATCCAGCACGTGATGACAATCCTCAAGCCCGGCGGCCGGGCGGCAGTGGTGGTACCGGATAATGTGTTCTTCGATAAACAAGCTGGAGAGGTCTTAAAATATCTTTGTGAAGATAATGACCTCCATACCGTCTTAAGAGTCCCTGACGGTTCTTTTACCCCATACTCTCCCGGCACGAAGACCAACGTTATCTTCTTCACCAAGGGCTTCCCAACAGAGACAACCTGGGTCTATGATGCCCGGACTAATATCCCGAAGATCACAAAGAAAGATAGACCAATTACCCCTAGTCATTTTACTGAATTTGAAAGTTGTTATGGCCTCGATCCGAATGGCCGGGCCCCCCGCGATCCCGGCGACTCCACCGAGGATCGCTGGCGGTCATTCCACATCACCGAGCTGAAGGAGCTCAACTTCAAGATCGACTCCCTCAAGTGGCTCCGTGACGACTCCCTCGGCACCGGCGAGGCCCTCCCCCTCCCCGAGGAGCTCGCCGCCGAGGCGATAGACGAGCTGGAGGAAGCGGTGGAAGAGCTGAAGGCGATCCTCGAGATGATAGGGAATGGATATGCAACAGAGGAGTGAGCTGCCGGAGGGGTGGGTGGAGACTCCGTTATTGGAAATATCATCTCTCATTCGAGGAGTTTCATATAAGAAAGGTCAAGAAATAAACGAAGAGCGAGAGGGATATATTCCTTTAATTCGTGCCAACAATATACAAACCAATATTTCTTTTGATAATTTAAAATATGTTCCATCAAATCTTGTATCTCCAGAAAAAATACTACAGCAAGGAGATGTCATACTTGCCCTATCTAGTGGAAGTAAAAAAATCGTTGGCAAAGCCGTTTATCTCTCTGAGCCTTGGAATGGAACATTTGGAGCTTTTTGTGGAGTATTACGTCCAATAAAAACAATTAATGCACAATATTTTGGATATTTTTTTAAAACAAAAGCATATCGTGACCACATTTACAAAAGAGCTTCCGGTGTAAATATTAACAATTTAAAAACACAGTATTTTAAAGAAATCGACTTTCCTCTCCCCCCCCTCCCCGAACAGCACCGGATCGTCGCCGCCATTCAAGCCCTCTTTGCCCGGCTGGATGCGACTGAGGCCCGCCTGGCACAGGTGCCTGAGATCATGAAGCAGTTCCGGCAGTCGGTGCTCGCCGCTGCGTGTGAGGGGAGGCTGACGGAGGATTGGCGGGAGTCTTATTATACACAGAAGATTAATGAGGATGATTCGAGTCTATTTCAATTACCTTATGAAGAGTATGTTGATCAACACCAATTTGATCTACCTCAAAAATGGATTTGGACAAGGATATCTTCTATTGGAGAAGTATCAGGTGGATTAACAAAAAATAGCACACGTGATCAGTTCGAATTGAAAATGCCCTATCTTCGTGTTGCAAATGTGTATTCCAACAAGTTAGATCTCTCCGAAATTAAGACAATAGGTGTCAGAGAGGCAGAAGTGGATCGGTATTTACTCCAAAAAGGGGATTTGCTGGTTGTTGAGGGTAATGGAAGTAAAGAACAAATTGGAAGGGTTGCACAATGGGATGGAAGTATAGATCCATGTCTTCATCAGAACCATATAATTAGAATCAGGCTAAATCAAGATATTAATCGCCAATTTGTTACAACATGGCTTCTTTCATCTCAAGGAAGAGAGATGATAACTAATGTATCAAGCTCAACATCGGGCTTATACACGCTTAGCATTTCGAAAGTAGGAAATTTTTCAGTCCCTCTCCCCCCCCTCCCCGAACAAGAGGGAATCGTCCGTCGGGTCAATAGCCTCCTTGCTTTTGCAGATCAGATCGAAGCCCGTATGACTGTCACAAAGGAACACACCGAGCAGCTCCGGCAATCTATTCTTGAACAGGCGTTCTCGGGGCGGTTGGTGGGGAGGGAGGTGGAAATAGGGAAGTGAGGAGGTTATTACGTTAGAAAAATAAAATGTTGAATTTCGGATATATTTGAAGTTAGAAACGATTGGATTAGGGAGTTTGAATTTTACTGGTGAAGCCTATTTTCAAGTAATTCTTCATATCTAGATCCATGAATCCTCAGCAATTATCATCTTATCATATAATCTTCACCATAGTTTTTCTCAATAGAAATCATTTCTTTATCAATTCCAACCAACACCTCACGGAGAGTTGCCCGTAGTGTCCCTCGGGGCACAAGGTTCAATAAACGCGAAATGAACTCCCTCTTCTGCTCAAGTTCAGGTGATCGATCTTCAATGATCGTGATTACATCATGCCAAGTGTTTTTACTAAAGATTCTTTCAATATCTTTTCTTTTACCGGCCGCAACCGCATCATCCAAGATCTTTTGGATAGTTGACTCGGTTCCTGATTGGGAAAGGAGAACGAGGGTGAGAGCTAGAGCGTCATCGACCCTACCTTCATTCAGCAGATGAACAGCATATTCTTCAAGACATAACTTTCCTGATGCCTGATGTTTCATTGACACGATTGCTCTCAACTGATCTAAGAGTTGATCACGATAGATGAACCCTTCATTTATAAGAACGAACAACTCATCTAGGATTAACTTTAAGTCAGGATAATCCCGTATGTTCTCAAATAATGTAACTCCACTTTGGGGAAGTATCTGATAATTATTGCCAATGTCGGTTTTCTTTTTTTCACCTCTTTCGTGAATAAAATCCAAAACCTCCTCACTATCAGTAAGAATATAATTAATTAACGTCTGAATTATATAATCAGGAGAGTCCGAAAACAAGGGAGTAGAGATTACTTTCTCCTTTAAGCATTTTTTTATTGTGTCTTTTTGAGAGTCTTCCAGACGTTCTTCATTCTCTTTCAGATCATGTAACACATATGTAGCGATGACATCAATTAGGTCTTGATCGAGCGTCTCGTAACAATCCAAGACGTTTAAAAAAGCTATAATGCAGATTTTTGGATTCTCTATACTCGAATATAATCTCCGTAAGTTACGAAGAAGCGTCAGGTGAATATCTTTTCTCCCGGTCTCGATCAGTTGGGTCAGCCATATCTCGACTCTGGCATCATCTGGAGGAAATGTGGTCATAAGCGATACAAAGATCTCTATTCTTCTGAAGTTCACATTTTGAGGAGCAACTAATATCTCACGTGCAAAGATCTCAATGAGTTTAGTATCATAGTTACACAACCCGATATCAATGGCATTTTGAAGTTCAACTGACATCTTGCACCAGAGCTCTTCTTGGTGGCGCAACTCAAGGAATGGGTAAGGCATTTTTGCAATCCATGAGGTTAAAATAGGTCTTAAACGCAAAACGTTTACATTTTCATGTTCCTTATACAACTGGAGTTCCTTCAACAGGCCAACGATTGACTCGGTATCTGGATACTTAATAGAGAGAGATGGGACGACACTCTCGCAGAACTCAGATAGTGTATTACCATAATTAGCAAAATCGCTGCTGACATTAAAATACCATTTCTTCTTTCCCTCTTCATCAGAAGGTATTGTTTCCACGTCAAATGAAATGAGCAATGGTCTGGAATGAAACAAGAATCCGTAAAGGACATAATCCATAGGGCGAGGAAATGTTTTGAGAACCAACTCAACACCTTCGGTACCAGGACGCATATAATGCCACCATTGTAAAAGGAGGATCTCAATGTCGCTTAATACTCCACAATCGGTTTCATCTTTGACCAAATGCTCGAAATATGTTAAGATAATCCTACGCTCATCTGCAATTCTCTCAGCAAGAGGTAGTTCTCCATCCGTGAATTTTGATCCAATCTTGCTACAGATCTCAACGGCCTTTCGTCTTACCTGCACTGATTGATGATAAAGCATCCTCCTTAATATTGAGATTGTGTGTTCCCGGGTTTTAAGCACATAAGGAGTGGCTGGAAGTGCTCGTGTGCCCCAGGTTATAGTCCTGGGAGATGATAGATAGGTCATCTCATGATCAGCCCTTAATACCTCTGAGAGGGCCTTTCCAAGAGCAATAATGGAAAATTCGTTCTCCGGATCAAGCCTAGTTTCCAATAAAGACACTATTTCAAGAATCTTTTTAGGCGTATTATAGAAAGGAGAGACGGTCTCAGCAACCATCGATTCTATCTGATAATTGGAATATCGACCTTCGGGAACCTTTTGGCTAATATGATCGAGTAAATTGAATATCTCTTCCCGAGAGAATCCAGCATGGATTAGCTGAACCACTACAGCACCATAGGCATCCCTATTCGGAGACAGGATAGCATAATCTTCGCTTTCCGATGGCGGATCGTTGATATAAGCGTAAATGAGATCGATTGACTCTTCAGGAACCAGATAGCAGAATCTGGAGAGGAACTCTAAACATTTTGTTCTTTTATAGCCAGGGAGAGTTTCCGTTTGTTTTATAGCTTCACGGGCCCACGAAGTGAAGTAATCCTTGATGATATCCACTTTGCAGAACCTTGATGCCGCCTCAAGATTTGTTAGAATATTTTCATTAAAATGTGGTTCGAACAACTCTATCCAAATACTTAATGTATCAAAGTTAGGACGATCACTGATATAGTGTGCAAGATAGAGATCACCCTTCATGTCCGGGTTGAACCTTGTGGAATAACCAACCTCCCTGAGCACGCCATTTTTTACCATCTGGTCGATCTGACTTTGGATTTCATATTCAGTTAGACCATACTTCCCCTTTAGTAACGAAAAAAAGTTATTATCATTTCGCTTAAAAGGTAATATCAGCGCAAGATCAGCAAGAAACTCATCAACTTGGCTTTCATCGAATACCGGTATGAGGGAGTGAGTAGTGTCAACCTTCAAATCATCAACAAATTTGCGCTGCAATCTCTCGACTGTAATCTCTGAGTCGCCTTTGATAACAGTTCCTGCCCAGATGATAAGATAGGGATTTGGGTGCATCGAAACAATAAGTTCCTCTTTATTATGGTGTCTGCCACCGAGGACAAAGCGTAACAGTTCTTTTAGATCATCCCTTCTCCAATCTTCTATCATCATCTCTTCAGTTAGATCTTGACAGTGCTGTTGATTTAGAACAGTCTGGATACCCTGTAAACCCGCGGTCCGTGCCGTGAGGATAACTTTCACGGTTGAAGAATGATACTTGACATATGCAAAGAGTTGAGCGAGTTCTTGATGCCATCTTTCAGCATCGTCAAATAGCAGGAGATATTGTCTGTCACCGTCACCATCCAGCTCACCTGAAAGGGCTTTCTCAAGATTTGGGAAGCCTGGTGTAACAGATAATATCGTGAACTCAGGATGCTTACCTTCGAGAGCGAACGCGATCTGGCGGAGCAGGTGTGTTTTTCCAGACCCACCCGTAGCATGAAGAAGGAGAATCTTAACAGAGCTATCTGCCAGAAATGTCTCAGATCTGTCAATATAGGAAGTTATCTGTGCTACCTTGGCTCCGTTTTCCAGAGGCATTAAGTGCCGTTCAACGCGATGGAAGTATTCTCTCCATGGGGTGAATCTCGGGAATCGGTCGCAAGAATACCTTTCGAAAGAAGAATGTAATTTCCTGAGCGAATTATGGACACCATCCACTTTTTCTCCGATCTCTTTTTGCCCCTCTATCTCTTTCTTATGGCGCACAACATGGAGGTATTCATCTGCAGTATTATCGCCTTTTTTTGCTTTTGTTGAGAGAAATGCCTCAAATGCAGAAATTAGCACCCGGAACAACCAGTGAGCAAATTCTAGGTTTTGAGTTTCATAATCCAGAGTAATATCTTGAAAGGCCTTAATAAACTCCTTTTCAAGTTTAGAGAGAGGATGATCATTCTGAACAAAGACATGCTCCAAGATGATAGGTATGGTATCAGATGAAGAAAATTTGGCAAGCATGGCGTCATTAGGAGCAGGTTTCGGGGATGGATCATTGGTTATGATCTCTTGAACAGAATCTGTATATTCAGAAGTTTTTATCCAGTCCCTTATGTCTTGCTCGCGAAAAACTATTGAACCAATCTTTTTACCTACCATCATCAACGCTTGAGGAATGAGGCCACTTAATAACTCTATATGATCACTACCCTACTTACTAGTCATTATCAAGAGGATGAGAAATATCTTCGTACGCTTGATGATTGCCCGCGGAGGTCAACATCATTTTAAACAATCGTCTAATCATCAGACCATTATTACAGAAAAGCGTTATCCCGATAAGCAAACAGAATGCATTATACCAATCGTTAGAGATCTTAAGAGTTTTTATACAACAAATTAAATATTAAATATTCGCTGTTTTCGCATTGGTAAAATCGAAAGCGGGATTTTGATCAAAAATACCTAAATCGGGTGTTCTTCCCACTGGGATCTATAGCATATATGCACTAAAAAAAAAATAAAGCAATATCCCATAATCCTAAGTTTGCCACTTTGGCTTCAGCCACCCAATGAGATCATCCACTACCGTGAACTTAATTTTCCAGAATTTCATCAGGAAACTGTATTTGACAGTTGAAGATTTTCCCATCGATTTCTCTTGTAATCGCCCAATTATGCCGTAAAAACAACGTGTTAATAGCATCATAATTGGAGTGAATGAACCTTTTTGTCTTCCTCATCCTTGAGCATGCAAATCCCAGATACTCTCTGGTTGCACATTGGGGATTTTTTATTCCGACACAACTGGGGATTTTTATCCCGACATTGACATAGGTCGACTGATCAGAAAACGAACTGTTTTTTAAAAACTTAAATGATGCTTAAAAGCAGATCTGGAGTCATTTCAATTTTATTAAAACTTCATGAATGAAATGAATGGAAAAACAACACCGGGGATGGCTAAGGGTGATGGCCGCAAGATCACGTGGAGATTATTTTTAATACACCCATTAAGTTTTTTTAATTGGGACATTACCGATAATTCAGCATTTCAATTCGGGATATTGAGGGCATTTGATCACCAAGTAACCTTTCATATTAATAACCTTATAAATTTTTATTTTGCACGAGACATAAATGGCATATTAAATAAAACATATATTTATAATTACATACTATAATAATTTTGTATCCAATTTATCACCCAATAACTCAGAAATTGGTTTAATACCAAATTTTTTATCAAATTCATCAATAAAAGCAATACTTGATTTTACAGCCCATTCAGCACAACCGTACCCAATACACTTATCTGGATAATAGGGATTACCCGTATCAGCATAAAAAGGATTTATGGCGAATTTTTCTTTTAGTTGTTTCTCAAATTTATGTTGCTCATGTTCGGGATGTTTTTCTTCACCAACTAATTGATATTCAGGATAATAGTGGATTAATGAATTTCGTAAATTAATAAGCAATTTTACATCTTGATAAGGTTTTCTTCCTTTTTCAAAAGAAGATATATTGTATATTGAAAAGGCGAATTCATACTTATCCAATAATGATAATCTCTCAAATATATTTGATTCCATATCTAGAATTGATGAGATGGTTTCGTTAGATTTAATATACAAAGGGTTTTGAAGTTCTTTAGGGGCACACCCATCTTTAATATTATATATAAATTCGTTAATTTTAGATTCAAGGGAAGCTACTGAAAGTATTACAGCACTATTAACATAGGCAGAATATTGATTTGAAATAAATTCCTTTTCTTCTTTGGATTTAGATTTAATCTCAGTAATTTTTTTTTCTATTTCATAAGCATTTCTACATAATTGAGTTGCATTTATTAAATGTTTAATTGAGTAAGAGTGTCGTAGACGCATTGTTAGGGAGGATTTCAAATTAATATCATTAGACATATCCATAACACTAATTATAATAATATAGATACTTATAATTTTTTATTTTAGACAAAGAGTATGATAATAACCCAACTTTGCCATTAACAAGAAATAAATGTGTTGTTAGTGATGTTTGAATCGACCAAAATGCAAACAAAACTTAGAACAAATGAAATTGAGCCGAATGAAAATATATCCTTACCTATCGGTACCACTTTCCTCGTAGATAAGCTTTATGAAGTCCTGGAGCTTCGCGATATTTTTGGGAAAAACAAAACGAGAGGTATCGGTATCAATAATCTACTTCGAGCCCTCATCAGCTACAAACTGACAGATAACTTCAGCATCAAACGATCCCATGACTGGATCAACCGGTCTGAAGTGCGTGCCGAATTCTCCTTCCCCTCATTCAGTGAAAGAACACTTGACCGTGTCATGGAAACCCTTGGTGCTAATCGGGATGAAATCATCTCTAAATAGGTACTTAATCAAAACCATTCTCTTTCCCATCCCCACCATCATTCGAAAAAAGAACGATAATTCTCTATACTGAATGAGACCCGAGTTCAACAGCACCCCACACCACATTCACGACACTGACACAATTTAACTCCACAAAACGATCTCAATAACCAAATCCCTCCCTACAAACACTCTCAAACATTCTCAAACACCCTCACGGCGATCTAAAACGCCGCTTCCACACCAGATACCCAACATATCCCACAACCACAACACTCCCGATCACTACCCACCGGAACGCCATCTCTTGTAAATCCCGCCTCTGAATAGCACCATCCCTGTGATACCGCACCACCTCATCATCAGGATCAATCGCAAGCGCCCTATCAAAAGCTTCGATTGCCTCGTCATACCTCCTCTGCGAGGCAAGTGCCATCCCTTTGTTATCCCAGGCAGCTACAAGCATTGGGTTGAGCGAGAGTGCCATCTCATATGCAGCAAGCTCTTCTTCGATCATATCGAGATCTAAGTAGACCACACCCATATTGTTCCATATATCAGCTGAATAGGGCGAAACTTCAAGAGCCCGCTGATATGATTCCATTGCTTCATCATACCGCCCAAGTATCCTGAGTATAATTCCCCGGTTGATCAGGGCATCAGTATTGAATGGATCAAGTGCAACTGCCTGATCATATGATTCAAGGGCATCGTGATATCGTCGCATCTTCTGGTATGTCACGCCCTTATTATACCACGGCAGGCTGAAACTCGGCTCAAGCTCGATTACCCGGTCGAACGATTCGAGGGCTTTGGAATGCTGTCCTACCTCGACGTAATCACAGCCCTCGTTGATATGGAAGAATACAGACTCATTCTCCGCAGCGGCTGCGGGGCACAGGATGAATGCCAAGAGGATAGCAACACAGATGAGGTTAAAGGGAGGTTTGTTCTGCGGGCCAGGCACATAGAAAAGAATGGTGGTGGGGGGAGTTGAAGATTTGGGAATCAAACTATTTTGTTTTCCTTCAGACTATCCATATCCCCTCCTTCCACCCCCCCTCACCTCCCCTCACACATCTTCCTCACATCAGCTGCCGGGTACCGGAGCGTGATCTCGCTCGTCCTCCCCTTCGCCTGCCGGAGCGAGATCCTGATGAGGGCATAGGTGGCGAGCGACCTGAGCTGCTCGTGGAAGGAGGTATAGGAGATGGTGGGTGCGGGGAGCCGGGGCCCGGGATGATGGAGCTCATCCTGCCTCCGGCCATCCTTTCCATCCTTTCCAACCTTTCCTTCCGGGCCTTTGTCAGTGGAGTATCCCGGTTCGGGCTCGGCACATGCCATTGGCTCTCCGGCTTGCTGCTCAACGGCTCGCTGCTCCATGACTACCTGCCCCATCGCTCGCCGCTGCTTTTCCGAATGCTCGGCTGCCATCACCTCCAGGAGCCGTGAGTATAGCCTTCCCGAGGTCGGGGGCATCGGCTCCCCATACTCTCCATGCCCCCCATACTCGCCATGTCCACCATACTCCTTCCTGCCAGACTCTTCTCCCTCCTCGACCATCCCGGCAATCACCGAGAGGAGCCTCCGCTCCTTCTCCGTGAGGACCGAGGCGAGGCCCCGGAGGTGGGTGAGGCGGGCATCCCCATAGGCGGCGGCAACATCCTCTTCAATGACGGACACCCGCCCCGCCCGCTCTGCCCTGAGGATGGAGCGTTTCAGGAGATCGATGCCGACCCGGAGATCGCCCGTCACTGTGGATGCCGTCATGTCGGTGATCAGATCGAGGATCTCAGGTGAGATCACCGCCGGATAGACCGCCTGCCGTGCCCTCTCCCTCAAAATGCCCCGGATCTGGACGGCTGAATAGGGGGCGAAGAAGACCTCTTCCATGCAGAGGCTGGAGAAGACCGATCGATCCAGCCTGCGGGAGATATCGAGTGCAAGGTCGCTCTCGACCAGGATGACCGAGGCCCGGCATCCAGGATAGTCGAGGTAGATCCTGAGAAGCGAGGATAGGATCTGGGTATCGGTTCCTTCATGGATCAGGTGGTGGATATCGTCAAGGCAGACCAGGAGAACAGATCTCTCGGATTGCCTCCTGGATTGAAGTGCCTTTGCGATGGCATCCATCAGCCGCCTGAGCGGAATGCCGGAGCTCGGGGGTGCATGGCCGACCAGTTCCCGGTAGATTATTGAGAAGACGGCAAATGCTGATCTGTTCTGCTGGCAGTTCACGTACACCGGGATCAGGGTATGTGAGACCTCCCTGAGTTCGGCAAAGAGGTGGTGGATACAGGTGGTCTTTCCGGTGGCGGGCAGCCCCCGGCAGAGGATGTTCGCTGGCCGCTGGCCCCGGAGCCCCGGTCTGATCAAAAATGCCATCTCTTCGAGCTCGGAATCGCGGAAGAGCACCTGGTCGGGGATGTGATCGCATTCGAGGATATCGGCGTCCTTAAAGAGCGGTTTATCGGAAAAGGTGAAGTTACGTGAGACGATCTGCGAACTGCTTTCTGAATTCATACAATAAGAACGCAGTCCAGGTAATAATGGATGAACCGTGCGTCGTGAAAGTGAATTGGGGGGGGGGAGGAAAGTGGGGATTTCTAGACCGACGTTGACATAATCCCAATCATTCGATTTCTCATAAGTTAATATGGCATATGGGAACGAATCAAATTCGCGATATCATGCATACCATGTTTCTCAAGATAATTAATGAAGACAGGCCATGGGGGAATATTACTTCTATATGGAATAGCACAAGGCCCCGTATACATACCCCCACCAGGTCCATTATAGAGTCCACCCCCAGGCCCCGTATACAAACCTCCGCCAGGGCCGGTATAAAGTCCACCTCCAGGACCCGTGTATAAACCTCCGCCAGGACCAGTATAGAGTCCACCTCCAGGACCCGTGTATAAACCTCCGCCAGGACCGGTATACATTCCGCCGCCTGGACCAGTATATGCTCCTCCACCAGGGCCGGTATACATCCCGCCGCCCGGGCCAGTATAAGCTCCTCCACCAGGTCCTGAATATAGATCACGCGGCCAACTGTTTTCCGTCATATTATCCTCTTATTCATGAGCCGTAATAAAGTTTACATTCATTTGAATATTATATAAGTAATTTTTTAAAATTTGATTAATCATTCATAAGCGAGGAGGTACAATATTCCATTGAACGTTTTAATATCCTGAAATGGATTTAGTTATTAAATCCATACATTATAGAGCAAATATGCCTATTGCTTCAGATAATATTTAATTATCATCTACATACCAATTAATTTATATATAATAGAGTCAATTTATCAATTATAAGGATCATATGAATCAAATTCTAATAAAAAATTGGTCAATTGATGAGGATTTGGAGGGTTTGCTTTTTTTTGCTCAACTATTGAATGAAATGTTATCAGAGCATACAATTGATTCTTACAGAGCACCAGTTTTCAACACTCATTCTCTTTGTTTAGAATTACTTAATGTATTGTCAGAGATAGAAGATGGCTTTTTACATTCAAGATCTGCACAACCAATAGTTGAGGAGTTGATTGAATCATATAAAAATGATATCGTAGTAAAAGAAATCTTAGGAAAAAATTATTCATCTTTGATTAAAAAATTAGAGACATATAAAAATAATCACTCTAAAACCAGAGAGGAAATAAATGAACATAATGTTTCCCAACATAGTGAGGTAAAGATTAAACAAATTCGTTCATTGGTTCATACACTTTATGAAATATTAAACACCCACTATTTGGATTCAATTAAAAATCTTATATCACATAAAACAAGCGACAATAAAGAAAAGGAAAACATTAATTTTTTAGCGCGAATTTTAATTTCAGAATTACAACACTTGGGGTATTCTAAAGAGTATTTATATAATGAAACTCAATCATTCTTTTTTTCTGAAAATAAAATTGAAAGAGTCGGACAAATCCATGATTTTTTAAGCAAATTTTCTGAAGAAAATAAAAAATATGATATAATAATTAAAATAAATAAAAATATAAAATATATTTGTCAGCATTTTGAGAGTCTCGAACTTGAAATCATAGAGAACATACCACAAACCTCAGATATGAATGATCTTGAGGTTGATTTTTATAAAACTAAAAATGAGGAACAAATCTTTGTGAAATTTAAAGCAATTAAGGCTTTAGATCAATATCAAGCACAAGAATATTCTAAAAGATACCTTTTATTATTTAATAATCTTTTATCCTACAAAGCATACAAAGAGCAACTTGTATGGGAGTCAAATTATCTATTATATTCTGAAGATGGAAACATTTCTAATATAAAACCTATTACATCACCAAGGGAAAATAATCAAAATAATCAACAAATAGACATGCAAAAAACTATGGAGGGCGTAAAATCATTATTAATGAGGATCGAACCTCATTCAAGTTATTCATTAATAAACTCATTAAATTTACATACATGTTCTCTTCAATCTAAGAGTCCAGAAAACCAATTAATCAATCTTTGGACCGCAATGGAAACCTTACTCCCACCCCCCATTAATAATCAAAAGATTTTACATTTTACTAATTCATTTGAATCCCTGTTAGGTCGAAAATATATTCAAAAATTATTAATAAACCTTTATAATTCATTAAAAGAAGCTTTATCAGAAGATGACTTTAATGATATTTTTTCTCAATTTTCCTCTAGTTACTCAGATATTGAAAAAATTTCGATGATAATTTCAATTAAAGAAAATAAACCTATTAGAAAAAAATTATATAGCAATATTAAGTACAATCCACTATTAATTAATAGAGTTTATTCATTAAATAAAAAACTAGCCTCCTCAAACAGTATATTAGAAACCATCAACCAACATAATAAAAGAGTTCGTTGGCAATTACAAAGAATTTACCGAGGCAGAAACCGAATTACTCATAAAGGTGAAAATATTCAATATATCTCTCCACTATTAGAGAATACTTATGCTTATTATCACACAGTTATTGATTTAATAATAGAGATTAGAAAGAATTACAATTATTCTCTTTCATCACTTGAGAATGTCTTTAACTTGATAAAAATTGAACATGAAGCACATATCGAGCATCTTACACAGAATAAAGACACTCATTGTTCAGAGGAAAATTTTAAGGATTTATTATTTGGCAACTAATTTTTATGGACCGAGCGGGAATTGAAC
>NPIG01000273.1_pt1 | contig 50596 bp, 61 predicted proteins | sample 8637441 | NCBI WGS metagenome assembly NPIG01 (sample SAMN07420675, study PRJNA396082) | bioreactor metagenome | isolation source: sample BR6 brine-fed electro-methanogenic bioreactor BR | place: Japan: Kochi | collected 2016-06-14
TTTTGCTTTGCGGTAGATTTACGCTAACATGCTTATTTAAGCTTTTCTTATCCCGTCGTTAATCCTCAACGATTCCTTTATACTTACTCCACGCTTCATATCAGCAAGCCTAGGAGGATAAATGTCTGAACAAGTTGTATTTTTGCTCATTATTACGGGTTTGATCATCATTGTGGGACTATCGGTGTTTATTCTAAATCGATATAGACAGCTTAGAGAACATAATATAAAGAGGCTAAAGGCTCTAAAAGAACAAGAGCATCGTATCGAAGAGAAAAAAGCTTATGTGCTAGAGAGCTTAAGAGTGTTATCAAAGGCCTTGTCTGAGGGGCAGATTGGTGCTGTTGAAGGAGCAATAAGAATCAAAACGCTATTGGAGTATTATGATCATACGTTACTAGCACAGCCGAAAAATAAAATTTTGCTAGATATATTTTATCAAACAGAGCACATTCCAATTCTGGATGCGTGGAAATCACTTGATAGATCTACCCGTAAAAAGTATTTAAATGTTATTGAAGGAATAGAATCTAAACAGGGTGAGGAAATGAAGCGGGTGGGTCAGGAATTATATGAACACTTTAATAAGTGTTAAGCCTTTAGCAAGGGTGTAATGGACTTTTTAATTGTTTTCCTCATATGTTTAGGGTTTTTACTGCTCATGACGTTAGCGCTTTTATTCGGACGCCCGCCCGTGTATAGGCCGTCTAGAGAGGAAATTTTGGACCTCATCTCTGCGTTTTGTGATGGCAAGCTTGATGGAGAAAAATGGTCGTTGTTTATCGGTATACCCGTCATTCATGACCCTGAACTCGAGTCGATACGACACGCCTGTTATCTAGTAGAAGTTCAGGCTGATGAGGGAGGAGAAATTAAGTTTAGTAGTGGGCGGTTTAGGTATAATGAATTAGGCATGTCCCATGTTAAAAAGCAAAAAAATAGGCTTCAGGAACTAATTAATAACGCCCCTTCTTTTCGGTCATTCTGATACGGCTCCTTCGTACAGACCTTTGACTAGTCTACTTAAGCGCCATGCTTGTTTCCACAGTGCGTTCCAGTCTTGCTCTGATTTGGACAAAATATCGTGTATTTCAATGGTGCAGCATTCCACTTCGGGTAGCTCATAAAGTCCTGCTAAGCCGCTTAATTGATGATTTATTTCCCGGATACCGCGAATGTCCAAAGCTTTAACCGCCTCAACAAGCTGGTTTGTGAGTTGCTTCATCTCATTGTGCAACCATGTTTCTGGGATATTGTATTTCTCTAACCTCAGACTTTGATTCTCTAAGCTGGATTGATCTTGAGGCGGTATTGATGAACATGATGTTAATAATTTTATAGTGTTTATAAGCTCCGCCTCGTTGATTGGTTTCAGTAAAACCGAGGAGATACCTGCGTTTAAGAGTGCTAAATGTTCGTGTTCTATGATGTTGGCAGTTAAGGCGATAACAGGTAAATCAGGATATATTGCCTTGATTCTCTTGGTCGCTTCAAGTCCATCCATGACAGGCATATGCACATCCATGATGACGCAATTAGGCCTGTGCTTTTCCACTAATTCTATCGCCTGTAAACCTGTCTCTGCAGTAAAAACACGTATATGGAGGTTATTCAACACAGTATGGATTAAAAGCTGATTGAACTTATTATCCTCAGCTACCACAATCTGTATGTCTTCAAGTGAATCATCGCTTTCTTCAGAGAGTGTATAAATGGGGGTGTGTCCAAGCCGCAACGCATGATAAAGGCTATTAGGGCGTAATGGCTTGTTTACACTGGTGACCTTTTGAAGTGATGGAGGTAGGGTAATATTGTTTGGACAAATTAATATTAGCTCGACAGCTTTCTGAGCAATCTGTTCTGCTATGGAAAAGATAAATGCATGCATATCATTTTTGCTGGGTAAGCTAAGAATGACTATCTGGTACTCCGAAGATAAGTGAAGACACTCTTCCAGAGATTGTGCAGGATAGATTGTTGACACCTGTTTTTTTAGTGTGTTGGCAATAGAGCGGCGCAGAGAAACATTCTCTTCATAGAATAAAATGGGCGTCGATAAATAAGCTGGCTCATCTGGGGCCTGATTAAGCAGCGTGTGAGTCCTTAATGGTATTTGAAGAGTAACTGTTGTGCCTTGTCCTTCTTGACTAACCATGAAGAGCTTTCCACCCATTAGCTCGGTGAGCTTTTTGGTGATCACTAGTCCTAAACCAGATCCTCCAAAACGTCTTGTGATTGTTGTGTCAGCTTGCATAAATGCCTGAAAGAGCTGATCCAGATGCTTTTGAGGTATACCAATGCCTGTATCGATGACTTTAATAGTGAATAATGATTGTTGTGTATTGAGGATACTGTTTTCGAGATGTACCTCTACAGTCCCTTTGTCGGTGAATTTGATAGCATTCGCGACGAGATTCGATATCACTTGTCTTAAACGGGTTGGATCTCCTAGCACCTCTAAACGAGATATCGTTTGGATGTGGCTGATGAGTTCCAGATGCTTATCGAAGGCTGATGGAGCCTGCATTTCTAGAACGTCGTATATGATGTCTTCTAGACTAAATTGTATCCTCTCCAGAGATATAGCGTCTCGTTGTAGTTTAGAAAAATCTAAAATGTCATCGACAATAGACAGAAGCATCAATGCTGTTTGATTGATAATGCGAATGTGTTCGAGTTGCTCATCCGAGCACGGCGTTGTTTTTAGTAAACGTGCAAACCCCACGACTGAAGTTAGCGGTGTCCGCAGCTCATGACTCATTCGGGCTAAGAAATCGTCCTTTGCTTGATTAGCTTCATCTGCTTGACGTCGAGCTTTGGCCAATGCAACATTTTGTTGCTCCAAATGATGAAGTGTGGACTGTAAGCGGCGTGTAGCTAGCTCCACACGGGTTTTCTGATCAGTAATGGACTTTTGCACTGTGTCTGCAAGGTCGTTGAGCCCCTGAGAAAGGAGGCTGAATTCACCGGTATATGTGTGAGACATGCGCGCATCTAAGTTACCGTTTTGAATTTTCTCCATAACCCTAGTAAGGCCCAAGATAGGATGGCTAATTCGCTTACCAAATCGTTGAGCGATAAGGAACGTAATAATAATGCCAATTATCAACAAAGCTCCGCTAGCCAGTAGGATTTGTTCTTGCTGTTTTAGTGTGCGAGTTTCAGAAATAACGATAACTACCCAGCCAATGGTATCGATAATTTGCTCCGTATCTTGAAACTCTGGATTATCTAAAAACGGAATGCCCGTCGTCACAACAGGTTGCGTGAAATACCAATATTGGCCTTGTTTGTAAGCGCTTGGAGCGCCTATTTTTAAATGAATAGGGAAGTGAGCAGAGCGCTGGATCACCTCATAGCGCCCATTGAGGAAAAGGATATCGGAGACATCTTGCTCGAGTAGTGGCCCTTTGCTAGTTGCTTGTAGAAGTTCGTGATTATTCGTTATTAAACCAAACTCAGAAGAGGATGCGAGTAATCTGGCAAGAAGTTGCCCACGCTCGATTAGATTCAATTCGGCATCTTGGAAACGAGTATAGGTGAAATAGCTACCAAGTATTAATGAAATAAAAAGTAAAGGTAAAAGGGTTAATAATAGAATCCTGTGTCTAATCCCAAACTTTGGCAGTGATAATGTTCTCATATTACGGATTCTTCCCTGCCATCTTATCTATGATCACTTCATGGGAAGGAACTGATATGTCTATTAACCTAGCGGTAGTCATATTAGTTTTGATAGAGAATTCTTCGGGGTAGGCTGGCGTAGGCAATGTTTTGGATTGTAGGTAATCTGACACGACCTTACCGGTTTGCTTTCCGATCTGCTCAGGCGTGGAATACAGAGCCGCAAAGGCACCAGCATCAACATATTTTTCTGAAAAACCAAATAGTGCTTTTTTGGACTTTAATGCAATAAATATAGACCATTTCGCGCTGGCTCTGTTAAATGCTGTCTTGTCAGGGATGGCTAAAAATAAGTCGCTATCCTGTATAACTTGTTGGAGCATACTCACGGGGCTTTCTGTGTTTTTTAAAACGACAGAAAGTAACCTCATTCCTTGTGCTTCAATTGCGTTGAGTAAGTCTTTCTTTTCGAAGACGGAAGTTTCGCCAAATACCGTACTGATAGTAGCAGCTTTTGGAAGTAGCGCTCGAATAAAGGAGATTTGTCTATCAAAGGGCTGGTCGACATAAATGGCTGTCATAAGGCGATGGGTCTTTTGGTATTCTTCGTTGAATATGCGTTTAGGAAGAAAGCTTGCGATGAGTGGCGTTTGCGGGTAATGCTGCAAAGCACTATGAAAGGCCTCACTTCCAATGCTCACAATAAAGTCTGGTTCGGTGAGGTTTTCATTGGCATTGCCGGGTGCTCTTTTTTCAAACAAAACGCTGTGGCGAGGTATAGTCTGAATAAGGCTATTCGCAACCGTTTCATAGATAGGAGAGGTGGGGCTTAGCAACAAAGCGGTAGTAGGTTTTGTTGTTGCTAGCCCAGTGTTAAATATCAAAAGGAGTAGGACAAATGTTGTTGCCCTGAAAAATATCGGGTATGTGACCTTACTTTTCATCTCCTATAGCATCCTTGCTGAGCTCAGCTAAAAGTCCATCGATAAGAGTAAGTATAGACGGCGTTCAAAATTATTCTTTTCTTGGAACTCAGAATACTGCTCATTAAAGATATTTTTGATCAAAATACTTGAAGTAAGTTGCTTCTTGTCCCCAATTGGAAGTGTATGCGTTAGTTTGGCATCCACGGTTTTTAGACCATCGGAATGAACAGAGTCCTTCCAAACAACGTCTGACATATAGTTAAAGATCAAGCTTGCATCTACAGAAGGTGAAAATTGGCGGTTTAGTAGAAGTGTTGCGGTATGCTGAGGGGCACGGCCGTCAAACAACAAGTCGACTTTTCCCGGGTAACCGCCTTCTCCTTGGATTTGCCCACGTCTTTGAACGCCGTTTATTTCGTTATAGCCATAGGCAAAATGCAATAAGGTATCTGGGCGAGGGTGTAGGCTAGCTTGTAGTTCTAAACCATGATTTCTTAGATAGTCAGCATTCCAACTTTCTCTCGCTTCGTCCCCCATAAAAGAGCCTGTGTATACTTGAGTTAAAACGTCATTGATATCTTGACCACTTCTCAAGGCAGCAGCAATTGCTCCCATATCATAAGGGCCTTCATAAAATCTGGAGCCAATGCCGTTAGTGATTTTTTCTTGAAATAGCTTAACGTCGATGTAGCCATTATATTGAGGTAGCTTCCAGAACGCGCCTAATTCAGCGGCGATGAGCTTTTCTGAATCAAGATGGTCAGCTTTGGTTGTAATGTAGTCGTAGGGTACGCCTTCTGGGAAGGAATAAGAGCTTTGAGCATTTTTTCTAATAGCGAAGGTGTACGAAAAGCTTGAGTGATAGCACCGCGCAGCGTGAGGCTATCATTTAGCTGATAGTTTGCCCCCAGTCGAGTAGAGGTTGCAGGGCGCACTTTGGTGGTGAACTCGGACATAAAGCCAGCATTCCACGTCAGCTTTTTGGTTTGTTTCCATTCGGCATTACTAAATAAAAAATAGGTCTCTTCATCGATATAATGCTCTGAGCTGAGCAGTGGAGCACTTAAGCTTTTCTCATAACGAAAGCCCAATCCTGAAGCGAGTGTTAGTGCTTCAAATGGAGAGAAAAGGTGCTGTAATTCACCGCCATAAACATGTGTTTTTCCAACTTCCGCGCTGGTATTAACATAAAAATCACTCACATTGGATGAAGTAAAAGGATACGCATCTCCCATAACCGAACTCATATACCCGAGCACTTGATTAAATTGGGTTAATCCAGGGTCCCCAAGTAGGGTGGATGCTTGGTAGGTGGGTGTGCTGAGGTTTAGATAGTTGTGGTAGAGCTGCATACTAAGCTCATGCCCATTGAGCGTGCTATGATTCCACCGTAAATGTTGGAAGTGAGAGGTATGCTTGCGATCTTGAAAATCCGTTATATGTCTGCCATTACCAATGCCCATGGTACCTCTGTTGAAGCCGGCAGAAAAGTCGATACTATCGTAGAGTGTCGGGGTAAATGTGAGGTGGACATTGCCTAAATTGAGCTGTTCACCATCTTTTTGGAAGTCGAAGCCCTCATTCATCTCCCTAGCCAAGCTGACGCGATAAAAAAGATTATTGCTGCTGCCGTTGAACGATCCATTAAAGTTCCTTCGGCCTTGAGCACCCACACTTGTTCCTATCTGATTGGATGCGGCGGCAATCGGGGACTTTGTCACAATGTTGATAGCGCCCATTAGCGCGTTCGAACCATAAGAGGGTACGTTGGAACCGCGAATAACTTCGATCTGGCGAATATCATGGATAGATATGCCCAGCGTGTTCCAAGCTACGGTAGATAGCAATGGGATATAAACAGGACGACCATTGACACGCACTTCAAGGTCACGAGGGAACTCACCTGAGCCGCCATGATAAGTGACGGCAAATTTGTTGGCATTTGGACGATAGACTTGGAAACCAGGTACGAGCTGCATTAAATCCGGTATATCAAGGGCACCGGATGCTTTAATAAGCTCTTCTGAAATAACGGTACTGGAAATAGGTACTTCAGCCAAATTCTGAGATATACGTGTGGCAGAAGAGATCTCTGGAATATCGTCAAACAAATCGGTTTCTGTAAAAGCTTGGCTTGTCGGGCTGACAGCAAAAAGTATGCTGCAAAGAAGTACATAGGTACGGCTTTTTACATAGGGGGTCATAAATTACCTCAAAAAATGGCAGCGCTTAGATGCGTGTTCCAACATAGATAATAATAACCAGCATAATCAGTGCCTCAATGACAAAGCCATTGTTGGTTAAAATCCAGTCAAACATACCTACAATCCAAAGAAACATTCGTTCAAGAATAGCGAATTATCGCTAATCAGAGTAGGGGATAACCGTAATAAAAGTTCAATGATGAAGGCGTTATATGCACTTGAGCATACGAACATGTATTCTTGACGATATATTAAGTTTTTATTGAGAAGTGGAGCGGATAGGTGTCAGAAGACTTAGGAAAACTCGTTGACCAGATTGCTCATATGCGACCGGAGCATGAAGATGAAGAGGAAAAGGTGATTTCTGTCCAAACCGAGGCGCTGGATGAGAGACAGTTGGCACTATTGCTTGAGGCGCTACCGCTTGAAGATCGGCTGCAGCAATGGGGTAGAATTGCTGATGCTCAAAAGCCGTTGGTGCTGGTCGAGTTGAAAAATGATGCGCGCTTATCTGTTTTGAACAACCAATCGGAAAGTGAGTTAGAAAGCCTTTTCGCTGAGCTATCTCCTGAAGAGCTGATTGAATGCTCTGATAACCTTCCAGATAGTTTGATCGATTTGGCGCTCAACCAAATGGATCAAAAACAGCGTCTGCATTTTGAAAGTAGTAACCAGTTTGATGAAAACTGCATTGGACGCTATGCCGATCATGAACTGTTAGTCCTTCCTCAGAACGCTAAAGTATTTGATGCATGGCGTTTACTAAGACGAGAAGTGCCAGAATGTACGGATGCGCTGTTTTTGACTGATCGGGTTGGGCGTTATGCAGGGACAGTTCCTTTCGGCGAACTTTATGGGGCTCCCGGGCATATCCCTTTGGCGGAGTTGATTGATGAAGAAGCCGAAGCGCTCCCCGGGGACACGTTATTATTCGACAGTGCTGAGGCTCAAGAGCAGTCCGGCTATGTGTTATTACCTATTGTTGATGCGAAAGGCATGTTGATAGGTCGCATGACGTTTAAAGACAGCGTACAAATTCTTAGAGAGAAGCATGAAGCGGATATGCTCGCTCAGGCAGGCCTATCAGAAGATGAAGACCTTTTCTCTCCCGTTATAAAGAGCTCGCTGCGTCGAGCGACGTGGCTGGGTATCAATCTACTGACCGCTTTTTTAGCCTCATGGGCGATAGGGCTTTTTGAAGCGACGCTGCAGCAGGTGGTTGCGCTCGCGGTTCTTATGCCCATTGTGGCCTCTATGGGTGGTATTGCCGGTAGTCAAACCCTTACATTGATTATTCGAGGGATCGCTCTTGGGCAGATCTCTCGAGGGAATTTAGGCCCACTGGTGATTAAAGAGTTATGGGTGGGTGGCTTGAACGGCGTGTTCTGGTCCGCAGTGATTGGCGGTATCGCCTACATTTGGTTCTCTGATGTGATGATCGGCGTGGTTATCGCTGTGGCAATTGCATTGAATATTCTAGCTGCAGCGGTTAGTGGTGTATTGATACCTGTGATACTCGATAAATTTAAAATAGACCCAGCCTTATCCGGCTCTGTTATCCTGACAACGGTGACCGATGTGGTTGGTTTTGTAACCTTCTTAGGGTTGGGTACATTGCTTTTGCTTAATCCATAATCATCGCAGAGATGGTTTTGTGCACTGCAGTATTTGTGATACTGTTTTGCTTATACTAAGAAAAACTGGGCAGATTTAGCGAACTAGATAACCAGCACTAAACATAGATGAAAGGGTGAGATGGATGTTGAAAGGAAAAAATGCAGTCATTACCGGTTCTACGTCAGGTATCGGTTTGGGCATGGCAAAGGCACTAGCTGCACAAGGCGCTAATCTGATGATCAACGGCTTGGGTGATCCTGCTGAGAACGAAGCAATACGCGCCGCATTAGCATCAGAGTTTGGCGTAAAAGTTTTGTTCTCTGGCGCTAATATGCTTAAGCCGGATGAGATTAAAGCGATGATCACAGAAGCGCAGGAAGGTTTTGGCAGCATTGATATTCTCATTAACAACGCGGGTATTCAGTTCGTATCACCGGTTGAAGAGCTACCTAGCGAGAAGTGGGATGCGATTATCGGTATCAACCTTACGTCGGCCTTTCATACAACCAAAGCGGTTATTCCGGGTATGAAGGCGAAGGGCTGGGGACGGATCATTAATACCGCTTCTGCGCATGCACTGGTTGCATCCCCTTATAAGTCTGCCTATGTCGCTGCCAAGCATGGGATCGCAGGTTTGACGAAGACGGTTGCGCTAGAGATGGCGGAGTTTGGTATTACGGTCAATGCAATCGCCCCAGGCTATGTTTGGACGCCGCTGGTAGAAAAGCAGGTAGCAGATACCGCAAAAGCACGAGGAATCTCTGAGGAAGAGGTTAAACAGGATGTCATGCTTAAGGCTCAACCGACAAAGCAATTCGTAACCATAGAGCAAGTCGCTGCAGTCGCTGTGTTCCTATGCAGTGACGGAGCGGCTTCGATTACGGGTTCTACTTTGCCTGTCGAAGGTGGTTGGGTCGCTCAATAACTCAGGGGTAACGGGATGCGCAAAAAATCGATTAACCTTGCCTTGCAAGGAGGTGGGTCTCACGGTGCGTTTACGTGGGGCGTATTGGATTTTTTCATGGAAGATGGGCGCGTCAGCCTAGAAGGCATATCTGGCACGAGTGCAGGGGCGATGAATGCTGCTGTACTCGCTCAGGGGTACATGGAAGGGGGAGCAGACGGTGCGCGAGCAGCCCTAGAAGAATTTTGGCTGCAAGTATCGAGAATGGGAAGTTTAAGCCCTATTCAACGTAGCCCTTTGGATGTACTGACTGGTCGCTGGAGTCTGGATAGCTCACCGGCTTATGTGATGTATGATCTGCTTAGCCGAGTAGCTTCGCCCTATGATGTTAATCCACTCAATATCAACCCGTTGCGGGACTTGGTAGAGTCATCAATCGACTTTGATAAAGTGCGGGCCTGTAGCGCGCTGAAGTTGTTTATCGCTGCCACGAATGTACATACCGGGAAAATCAAAGTATTTGAGCGCCCTGAATTAACCTCAGATATGGTTTTAGCATCCGCGTGCTTACCTTTTCTTTACCAAGCTGTGGAGATTGATGGTGTACCCTACTGGGATGGTGGTTGCGTAGGTAACCCTCCGCTGTACCCACTATTTTATGGCACACGCTCGAAAGATGTTGTGATCGTACAAATCAACCCGATAGAGCGACAGGAAACACCGAAAACGTCACGGGAAATACTTAATCGAGTGAATGAAATCTCCTTTAACTCATCGCTGTTACGGGAGTTAAGAGGCATTGATTTTGTTCATCGACTGCTAGATGACAATAAGTTAGATCGCACAAAGTATGCAGATGTCTTAGTACATCGTATTGAAGAAACACAGCAACTCAATCCACTATCCGCCTCTAGCAAATTGAATGCAGAATGGTCGTTTCTGACACACCTTCGGGATATAGGTCGAGCTTCCGCAAAACGCTTTCTGGATCTGCACTTTGATAGCCTAGGGAAGCATTCGACCTTGGATCTTCGCAAAGAATTTACTTAGCAAGGTGCAAGGTAGTATTTGAGGAAGCACCGAGCCCGACGTCGTCTTCGTCACTCTAATGCGAAGGCGGTCAACGGGTTTATCCACCCAATAATATAAAGCCACAGATAACAATACAGAGCCAATGAGTGCCAGCAGGCCTTTATCCACCGACCCAGTATCAACATGGTGCAAAACCATAATCACTAACATATGCCCGATATAGAGGGGATAAGTCAGTTGCCCAATAAAATTATCAAGACGATGATGCTTCGTTAAATGAAATAGGAAAGGCGTACAGACGGCAACGGCTGCATAAAATCCCCACGATTGCCAAACATCTAAACCTGCCCCGGCCTTTAACCAAAACGATTCACTGATAGTAAACATAAATAACACAGTGCCGGCTATTACGCCTAACCAAGGGGAAAGGTGCTTATGCTTTATTAAGGCGTAGAAGCGATATGACAGTGTGCCTATCAAAAAGAACACCAGAACGGATGGGAAGAAAAAATAACGCCAAGGTAGTAAAGGGACATCCAACCAATACATTCCTAGTCTGATTAGCAGGAACCCGCCTGTCAGTAGAATAAGGAACCTCAAAGAGCGGATCACAAGAAGAGGGGCCAATAAATAAAAATATGCTTCCAAGCTTAAAGACCATACCGGGCCAATAATAAATGCCCAGTTGCTTTGGTCCGTGAAGGGTAGTAATTCAACGCCAAAAAAAGAGAAATTGGTTAGAAAAGCGACAGGTAGTAACCAGTCTTTGCCATAGGATTCTCCTAAAAGAAATGACGGCGTACTGGTAAGAAAGAAGACTAAGGCATAGAGCAACAAAACAACCCAATGGGCTGGGTAAAGACGCAGTGCACGATTGATATAAAACTTTCTAGTACCTGAGGCAAGGTGACAGTACTTTTCATTAATCACCATGGAGATATAAAAGCCAGAGATGATGAAAAAAGCAAAAACCGCGTGCCCTGACCAGATAAATACCTGAAGGCTTTCTCTCGAAACAATAGAAGACTGAGTTAGCTCAGGAAGGTGGCTTATCAATACAGCGATCGCCAACAACATGCGAAAGATACCCATGGTTTTCCTTAACCCTCTCTTAGACTCATTTTTAAAGATAGATCACAATAGGCGAGCACTATACGCTAACTAGAATGGCTTTTGAATTGAAATGAGTTGAGAGGTGTACTTCAGGCTGTTGGAGCACTTACAACTATCTTAGTGGGATCTGACCTTCAATAGTTTCTGAGTTTGGTAATGCATTTACAATTAAAAACTGGACTCTTTGCTCATAATGGCGCAATAGTTCCTGTTGCTCTAGTTATCGATGGATATCGTCGAACATAAATACAGGGTAGCCTCAATAGCGGAAAAGGATATAGTGCATCTGTAGACTCAAGTGTGTTCTCAACAAGTTTAGTTAGAGAGCTAGTATTGCGATAGTAGATAATTATGATTGATAAATTCTTAATAATTTGTATGTTTTTTTGCATGACTCTTTCAGCTCTTGCTTTAGCTGCAATTACCATAATATGGCTAGTTAACGAAAAGCATAGGGACCGTAGAAAAAAAGTCATAACTTCTTTGGTTCCGTTTTTAATACTCTTTCCATCTTATCATGTAGAAAATGTTCGTAACAAAATTGAAAAATGTCTTTATGTTTTTCTAATAGCTACAATTTTGGCTGCAATCCTATATGTGAGTGTCTATCAGTTTGAGATCACAAATGTGCTCTAGTTCAAAGGTATATGTTTAGATAACGTTTTGTGTTGAATCTTATGGATTAGTACCAGCTTTCAAGTTCTGGGTAAGCAGAATTGTGCATCCTATTAAAAGGTCAATACGTCGTAAGGTTTGCGTACTTATGCCATATCGCTTTGCGATCTCTTCAAAATAAGGGCATATCAATACCTCTTTTTTGCTTGGAAAGGAGTATTTTAAAAAAATGGCACAGCATATGGTTTTTCAATAACAGGTTCCCAGTCTCTTACATTACAGAGAGGTAAAGTATTTTGATTGAGATGCTCGCTCTTCTCATGTTTGCGTTATTTTTGGTGTTTATAGCTATCAATGCATATGGTTGGTTTTTTTCGAGAATGTTGTTCTGGCATGAGCTATCGGTGGTGTATAGATGTAGTAGGTCAGAATTCAAAGGTATACCGGATAGATACATAATAGAGTCCAGCTTTATTTACAATGTCGATAACGAGTGGGTCAGCACAAACTTTATTGATACAAAGGTTATTGGCGATTATGTGTATTTTGGTGTTAATTGCGGCCTTATTCTTACAGTCAGACCAATCAAAGTTCTTAAATCTGACTGCGTACTGCTCGGGGAGGAGCGTGCGTACTTCAGGAAAAGAAAGGTTTATCTGATACCCAGTTGCGATGGATTCCAAAGAAAGGTCGCAATGGTCGATGCTTTATGATGCATGTTCTAAACAGGTAACTTCAAATGGAATCCATTACCACACAGTCCCTGCCTTGTCGTTTAGCTTTATACAGTAGCTGATCAGCACGTGAAAGTAAGGAGTGAAAGTCCTCCTCTGGTTGTCGCATGGCGACACCTGCGCTGAGGGTGACCAATTAAAGGAACCGGCTTTCAAGCAAACTTCCATTTGCGAGTTGAGAGTGCTAGCGCTACCGTAACAGGTACAACCTCAAATACGGGCATTCTGAATTTCAATGATCAAAGGATAAAGTAATGGCTTCAGCTGTAATCGTTGTATATGCATTACTAATGCGTCTTTTAATGCTCTGGCCAGACTCTTTTCTAGTAAAAGAAAAAATAAGAACCTGTTTTATGTAAACTATTACAGTTTACACAGCACTCCGTACTAGCTTATACCGGCCCGCCTGATCAGTTCTCACCAGTATACTGATCAGGTGGGGCACTCGGCCATGCTAACCAGCAGGGGAATGTTAAAGTACCGCAAACCCGTTACATGCATACAGATAGTCTGGGTAGTATTGATACCATCACTGACAGTGTCGCTAATGTGGTGGAATACCTGAGTTATGAGCCATTTGGCAACCGCCGAGAATCGAATTGGCGAACAACTCAAATTGGCACAAACCTGATCCCTAAATTTACCAAGCTGGGCTTCACAGGTCATGAGCATATTGATGAGTTTAACCTGATCCATATGAACGGGCGGGTTTATGATCCGGTGATTGGCCGCTTTATCAGTGCTGACCCTGTGATCCAGTCACCGTTCGAGAGCCAGAATTTCAACCGTTACACCTATGTAATGAACAATCCGTTGAAGTATACGGACCCGAGTGGGTTTGTGGCTAAAGGGGAAAATGATGAGAGTGCCTATAACGCTGGTTATTTTGGTGGGCTTGTTGGGTGGCTATCAGATGTATTAATAGGCTCTATAAAAGTAGGAGCTGATGGTGGAAAAATAATTAGAAATAGCGTGATAGATACAGCTGCTCTGTTTTCTCCAGTTGCTTTAGATAGCTATAAGTCAGGCTACTACTACGACAGCTCTAAATATGTAGCTATGGCAGCTTCATCATTACTCCCGTCAAAGAAAGTAGGTGCTGCAAAAAATACTTTGAAAACTGCCGCAGATACAGCTTATGATGTTGTTACAAAGAGTGTAGACTCTAATTCTATTCGATTCAGTCAGAGTTCAGTAAACGGTGCAGGTGAATTAACGAAAAGTATGCGAGCCAACGGCTGGAAAGGCGACGCAATTGATGTGGTTAAGATGGGCGATGGTGGTTTAACCACTCTCGATAATACTCGAGTTCTGGCAGCATCAAGAGCTGGAGTAAACGTTCAAGCAAATGTCCGAAATGCCTCAGATGCGCTACCTGCAAATATGGTTGAGCGTTTCACTACGAAGAAAGGTGTGCCGACTACGTGGGGCGAAGCTGCTCAATTACGAATAGGCAAACAGTCCGCTGGATGGCGAAATGGCAATTCAAACGGCTCGATGTTTACAAGGTCAGATAATTAAAACTCATGGATATTTTATTAAGCACAGAAGAGTTGCCGAGTTGGTTCAGCTACTCCGATGATTTTTTGAGAATAGTAGAGCAAGGTTTACTGGATTTTGATCCGTGGATTGTTTTACAGGGTGCGCAATTGCGTACCCGTTTCTCAGGTATCAAGGAACGTTTTCCTGATAGAGAATTAGTTCCTTTTGCCCGTCGTGAGGATAATGATGATGTTGCTTGCTGGGATAAGAATAAACACGGAAAGGTAGTTATTATTCACGACTTCTCTAGCCCTGGTCATGAAAGTAAAAATGAGCTTGATGATTTTTGGGAATGGCTAAGAAGTGCTTTAGAGGCGACTATTGAATATGAGGGAGGCTAATAGCTTCCTTTTTAATTTCTAATATTTATGAATTCAGGTGGTACTTTCCCAACGAGCCAAACATTGTTTTCTGAAAGAAAAAAGTCATAACCTTGCTGACGCATACTTCCAGAATCAATTTCTAAAATCACTGGTTTACCATAACGTTTTCCTACCGATGTGGCAGTCTCAACGTCCGTTGATAAATGAACATGATGCCGTTGTCCTGGTTTCAACCCTTCTTTTTTTATCGAATCTAAGAATCTTGTGGCTGTACCATGGAAAAGCTCTGAAGGTGGTTCTTTGGCGGAAAGCTTCAAATCTACCTTGATAGAATGTCCTTGGTTGGCTCGAATTTTTAGGCCGTCATCCGAAATCTTAAAGCGTTGCTTATCGCTATTAACAATCACTTCTTCAATTAGCTCTTGAGAAAGAGTCATCTTCGGTTGTGCTTTGTCGATTAGTTCAGATATTAGTGCCCAGCCTTCAGGATCGAGTTCTAGTCCAATGTCTTCGGGGCTATGCCTAAGGACAAAGCTTAGAAATTTACTAACGCCTTTTTGGTTAGATTTACTCATTTAGCCGCCTGTCTTCCTGAGTCCCATCGTCTTGATTGATATTTAATAATCAAACTCTCTAATACCTCCCGTATCACCATTTCTTCATCTTCGAGCATCTGACTGACAGCTTCGAGCTTTAAAGCAAGGTCATCGCTAGGGCCACGTTCATGTGCTTCAAATAGCAGGAAGTCGGTACTTACGTGAAGCTCTAAAGCGATTTTCTTTAGCGCATCCAATGATGGCTGAGCTTGTCCGGCTTCGTACTTCTTTAAGCTGTTTACATGGATGCCAATGGTATCGGCCATCTGCTGTTGGGTTAGTCCCATCTCTTTACGTAGGGTAATTAGTTGTTCGGCTAAGCTCATCATCAATAATGCTCTGATTAACTTTGCCATTATCTTAGCCACACAGTTCCTACCCTGCCGCTTGGCCTTATACAGTAGCTGATCAGCACGTGAAAGTACGGAGTGGAAGTCCTCCTCTGGTTGTCGCATGGCGACACCTGCGCTGAGGGTGACTTTAGGAAGTACAGGGTGGCTATTGGAGTACGTCGGGTGTCTGATTCTTTCGGTGAGGTTAATGATGTCGGCATGACTTGTAGCCAGTGTCATCACTAAAAACTCTTCACCTCCATAACGTACGCACAGATCATCGGCGCGAGTTTGTTGTCGAATCCAGTGACCGATGTTACTAAGGATGGCGTCGCCAGTTAAGTGGCCATATCTGTCGTTAATATTCTTGAAGTAGTCGATATCAAGAAAGATTACATAAAGGTGCGATGCTTTATCCCGTATATCGTGGCGGACAAAAAGATCTTGAGTTTCATTAAGATAGCGGCGGGTATAGAGCGTCGTTAAAGGGTCACGGATTGCCAGCTCTTCCAACTGTAAGGTAAATCGCCTAGCGAGTATCCATGACACGATAACAATACTACCGAAAATGATTGCCAGCACTTCGAGCGAGCGTATAAACGAGCGCTCAATCTCTTTGTGGCTGTCTTCAAGATAGATACCTGTTCCGACCACCCATTGCCACGGTTCAAATAGGGCAACATATGAGAGTTTGGGGGACTTGGTGATTTCGCCGGGTTTAGGCCACTGATATTCAACCCAGCCGCCACCTTGCTGAGCGGTGTCGTCAAAACGTTTAAAAAGCGTCACTCCTTCCTTATTTAGCCACTGCTCTATCGGTTGACCTGCGTGTTCAGGAGCCATCGGGTGCATTACCAAGTTACCTTGCAGGTCATGAATCCAAAAGTAGCCGCATTGACCATAGGTTGCCTGCGCGAGTGCGGTCTGGGCGAGATGTTTTGCGTCAACCTCGGTGAGTGTGCCTGCTAAAAATTGTGAATAAAAACTGTTAATTACACCAATACTCGAAGTCGCTAGAGACTTTGATTGGTGGCGTTTTTCTCGATGCAAGTTGTCACTAAAAGTGTGATGGAAGAAGATTAATAACAGAAGAAGCCCACCGAATGTGGTAGCCACCATCCAGCCTAGCTTACGTTTGATATTGGAGTTGATTGATAACGCCATCTCACTCCCCTTCACCCGCCTTTCGCAGATGATAACCTTACTCACTTTCATCATAGTCTTAATGAGCTTGTAAGAATTGACGACGATCAGTTACGGGAGCATAAACACAATGTTAGTAGTTGCAACGGTGATTTATATCAAACAGACCTATCGTTTACTCTTTAAGTAAGCTTTGGGTGTCAGGCCTGTCCATTGTTTAAAAGCACGGGTGAATGAGCGGGGTTCACTGTAGCCTAACAGGTTACTGATCTCTGTAATGGATAACTTTTGCGAGTAGAGCTTTTCTATGGCGAGATCTCGCCGAATCTCATCTTTAATCTGAGGGTAGGCGCTTCCTTCGCTTTTTAGTTTACGTCGTAAGGTTTGCGTACTCATGCCAAATCGCTGTGCGATCTCTTCAAAAGGAGGGTAGATCAGTACCTCTTTTTGGTTGGAAAGAAGCAATGAGCGGATGCTGGCTTTAACGCTTTTTTCATCCCCTGGGATCGTGATGAGGTCTGCCGGGGAGTGTTTAAGAAAGTGGGATAGCTCTCGTTGAGTTCTGACGGGCTGATTATTGAGATAGCGAGCATCAAAACTAAACTTTAGTTCTGAGCGATTAAATAGATGCCGACAGGGGAATAGGTATTTTAATTCCGTATGGTGGGCGGGTTTAGGGTATGGAAAGCTTACCTGAATGAGAGGAATCTTTTTACCAATTACCCAGCTTGCAAAACGGTGCCAGATAACCAGCCAAAACTCCTGATAGAAATGGTCGGGGTCTGCTTCTGGGTGAGTGAAATTGGCAATGAACTCAACGTTATACCCTCGCTGAACAAGGCGCATCTGGATATCGTTTGTGAATAAGTTATAGAAGTGAATACCTTGCTCAAGGATCGCTTGCAGTGATTCATAGTGCAGAGCATGGCGAGTCATCAAAGCGAAAACACCCTGCTTGCAGGGGTGTGGCGTACATCCCATAAATTCATCTTGTAGCGAGGCCCATGTCAGCTTAACGAGACGGGTCATTTGCTCACCTGAGACTCTGGCACCGGGTGTTGAGAGTAGGTCATGGTTGATATTGACGTCAGTTAAGAGGCTTTCAATATCAATACCGTTACGAAAGTTGCAATTGAGTGCCGCTTTTATGTAATGAATATCTACGGTTGCCATGCTATGCTCGAAAATCAGGGTAAACCCTAAATTAAGGTGCTTAACTGTAACATAATGTGACTTGTTTAGTCATTTAATGTCATTTTATGTCTTAGGTGTTTTCTCTATATTGGTTATTTATGTGCGCAAACCGTTAAAACAAGAAGAGAGTAGCCATGAATTTTACGCTGACAGAAGACCAAGCCATGATTCAGGATATGGCAAAAAAGTTCGCCCAGAGCGAGCTTGCGCCGGTGGCGGATAAACTGGACAAAGAGGGTGATCGGGCACTGTTCCTTACGAATCTTAAACAGCTTGCTGAGCTGGGGTTTATGGGGCTCAATATTGACGAAACCTACGGTGGTGCGAATGCAGGTACGATTGTATTCAGCTTGGCTGTTACCGAAATAGCACGCGCCTGCGCTTCAACAGCCGTCACCATGTCAGTGACTAATATGGTGGCTGAAGTGATACAGGCTATCGCTTCAGAGGAGCAAAAAAGTTATTACTTACCTAAGCTCTGTAGTGGCGAGTATGCCGCTGGTGGTTTTTGCTTAACAGAATCCACCGCAGGGTCTGATCCATCAAACATGAAAACTACGGCAGTGCTTGAGGGTGATGAATGGGTACTCAATGGGGCAAAACAATACATCACCAGCGCCGAGTTTGCGGGTGTATTTGTTGTTTGGGCTGTGACCGATAGCAGTCTACCCAGAGGTAAAGGGATCTCCTGTTTCTTGGTAGAGAAGGATGCGCCAGGCCTTTCGATCTCCAAAGCTGAGCATAAAATGGGGCAGCATGCTTCATCTACCAATGAAGTCTTGTTCGATAACTGCCGCGTACCCAAAAACGCACTGATGGGGGAGCTAAATCAGGGCTTTAAAATTGCTGTGGGTGAATTAGCGGGCGGGCGTATCGGTATTGGTTCATTGGCTTTGGGCGTAGGCCTAGCGGCGATGGACTATGCGCGTACTTATATTACGGAGCGCGAGCAGTTTGGCCAACCACTGTCCAACTTCCAAGGGCTTCAGTGGATGATGGCCGATGCCTTCACTGATTTAGAAGCCGCACGTTTACTGCTGATGAATGCAGCTGATAAAAAGGCAAAAGGTCTACCTTTCTCAAAAGAAGCCTCTATGGCGAAGCTATTTGCTTCTGAGAAAGCCAATAAGGCCTGTTATACCGCATTGCAGTTACTTGGCGGGGCCGGTTATATCAAGGAGTACCCACTGGAGCGCTATGCCCGAGATGTGCGTATCACCTCCATTTACGAGGGTACCAGCGAAATCCAGCGCGTTATTATTGCACGCGAGTTACTACGTGAGATCGCTTAAGTTGTCTTGATAAAGGCATGATTAACTTCTTTGCTACAACGATAAAAGAGAAAAGATATGGATCTGAATAATAAAGTCGTCGTGGTTACGGGCGGTGCGTCCGGGCTGGGATTGGTTACGTGTCAGGAACTGGCAAAACAGGGTGCGAAAATTGTTGCGTTTGACCTGAATGAAGAAGCCGGTCAAGCACTTGAGAACTCCCTTGAGGGTAACGGGCTCTTTGTGAAAGTTGATGTTACCGATCCTGCGTCTGCTGAAGCGGGTATTGCTAAAGCGGTAGAAACATTTGGCGCTATTGATGTCTGCATTAACTGTGCAGGGGTTGCGCCTGGCGGGAAAGTGGTTGGTCGAAATGGCGCGCTACCGCTTGACCGCTTCGCTCAAGTGATCAACATCAACTTGATTGGTACCTTTAACGTGTTGCGCCTTGCGGCTGAGCAGATGGCGAAAAACGAACCGAATGCAGATGGCGAGCGTGGTGTCATTATCAACACGGCATCTGTGGCTGCGTTTGATGGGCAGGTAGGTCAGGCTGCTTACAGCGCCAGTAAAGCAGGTGTGGTGGGGATGACGTTACCATTAGCGCGCGATTTAGCGCCGCTGGGCATTCGCATCATGACGATTGCACCGGGCATTTTTGATACACCCATGATGAAAGCGATGGCTGATGAAGTACGTGACCCGCTGATCCAGATGGTGCAAAGCCCGAAACGTTTTGGTGAGCCAGAAGAGTATGCGTCTCTGGCGATTCATATTATTAACAATGGCTACCTGAACGGAGAGGTTATTCGTTTGGATGGTGCTATCCGAATGGAGCCTAAATAAGACCGGCTCCCTTGCTAGTCCAAGCCTCCTTGCCAAGTAAGGCAACTAATAAAGATAAAAACTCAGAGATGGGGTGTAGAGATGCAAAAAATGAAATATGAGGAACTGATTCAACAGTTTTCACCCTCAATGATTGAGGATCAGTTCTGCGGCAGTCTTGAGACAGGGTTGAACGTCTGTACAGAAATTTGTGATCGTTTTGCTGATACCGATAAAGTAGCACTGCGCTATGAGCGTATAGATGGCACCCGCGGTGAGATGACGTTTAAAGAACTGCAAACGCGCTCGGCACAGTTTGCCAATTACCTGACGTCGTTAGGAATTGGTAAGGGAGATCGCGTAGCCTGTTTATTGCCACGAACGCCTGAACTAATGATTACGGTGCTGGGTACATTGCGTGCTGGTGCGGTTTACCAGCCGCTTTTTACAGCGTTTGGTTCAGGTGCTATCGAATATCGTCTGGGGCAAGCGGGTACGAAATTGATCGTCACCAATCCAGAGCAGTGGCCTAAACTGGCGGATGTTAAAGGTTTACCCAATACGTTGCTGGTGGCAGAAGCGAACGACCCGTTAGCGGGCGAAGCAGACGCGCTCTTTAGTGCGGCACAGGATGCACAGTCTGATGTATTTGAGCCGGTGCTTCTGACCAAAGAAGAGCCTTTCTTGCAGATGTTTACCTCCGGCACAACGGGTAAATCTAAGGGTGTGGCCGTTCCTGTTAAAGCATTAATATCCTTCTGGAATTACATGACCTATGCCATTGAGGTTCGACCAGAGGATCACTACTGGAATGTAGCCGACCCCGGTTGGGCTTACGGGCTTTATTATGCCGTTGTTGGTCCTTTGTTGTTGGGTTGTACCACGCATTTTAATGAGCATGGTTTTACTGCAGATAATACGTTGGAATTTTTGCAAAACTACAAAATAACCAATCTTGCTGCCGCCCCAACGGCCTATCGTCTGTTAATGGCAAACACCGAGTTATGTGGAAAATATGATATCAACCTACGTGCGGCCAGCAGTGCGGGTGAGCCGCTCAATCCAGAAGTCGTAACCTGGATGGATAAGGTCTTTAACTGTCCAGTTAAAGATCAATATGGTCAGACAGAAACGGGCATGACAGCCGCTAACTTCCACGCCTTGGATCATGAAGAGCGCGTTGCTTGTATGGGGTACCCATTGCCAGGCTATCGATTGGTAGCATTAGATGCACAACTCAATGAAGTTGGGCCGGGAGAGACGGGAGAGCTAGCAGTTGATGTTGAACAATCTCCACAGTTCTTCTTCCAAGGTTATACATGGGATGAGAAAGACCCATTTAAGGGAAAATATTATCTGACTGGTGATATTGTTATCAGTAATGGCGACGGCTCTCACTCCTATACGGGGCGTGACGACGACATTATCGCATCAGCAGGCTATCGCATAGGCCCTGCCGATGTTGAGAGCACCTTACTGGAGCATCCTGCTGTTATCGAAAGTGCAGTTGTCGGCAAGCCTGACGAAAAGCGTGGCAGTATTGTCAAAGCTTACGTTGTAACAGCTTCTGATATCGAAGGGGATGATGCCTTAACGGAGGAGTTGCAGCAGTTTGTCAGAAAGCGCCTGTCGACTCACTCTTTCCCACGTGAAATCGAATATGTCGAAGAGTTGCCAAAGACGCCGAGTGGAAAGCTACAGCGTTTTCTCTTACGTCAGAAAGCTCAAGAAGAGTTGTTGGATAGTCTATAACGCCCTTAGGGAGCCTTCGGGCTCCTTTTTGTTCATATGTTTTTTTGCAGGCGTTTTGGCGTAGAAAGTGTTTTGGTATAGGGTTTGATCTTATTAGCGTGAAGGATTGTTTTTCCCAGCCTGCCTAACTCTTTTGCAAACCGTGCTAACAGTCCCCACGTAGATATTTGATAAGGTGTCTCAATCGGTTTGTCATAACGCCAGATAATTCTCATGTAACCTGGAGCGTGGCGGTTAAATTGTTGAGCAAACTGTCTTACCCATCTAAAACGATGTTTAGTGAGATAATCGTTAATCATGTAACGCTCAACCTCACGCTTTAACGTAGCCGACGTGGCCATCGTTGCTTTTTTGGTAAACAACCAGTTGAGGTTGATATTCTCTTCTTCGCACGAAATAACTTTATGAAACCAAACGGGAGGGATATACACCATATCACCCTCGTTCAAGAAAAAGCGGGTATGGATTTTATCTGCGAAGCGCTCGTCATCAGATTTTCCATCAATGATACAAAAGTTCGTAAAGGGGTAGCAATCTAGGGGGGTATCGGGGGACACTAAGAACCACTCTTTACGGCCTTTAACTTGTACATTAAAAACATTCACAATCCCGCCATCATAATGCCAACTGGACATATCGTCCTTTTTATTAACCCAGATTCGATTATGTTGGTTTCTAGGAAAAATTGAGGGTGCATCAAGGCATTGGTTGATAAAATCAGGCGTGGAGTAATCTTCACTTAAGGTGTTTCTATCCATCCAGTACCACAGCGCTGCTGCGGATGCGGAAGGTTCTTGGGCTAAGCGCTCACGTAAGTAGTCTTCACTCCAGCGTTGACGTGCCAGCCAATCATTCCCCGCACCTTCAATAACGACGGGCTTCTCAGGGATCAGGTAGCTTTCAGAAAACGCCTCAAATGTGATGCTGGAAGGTTCACGGGCAATCTCAAAAAAACCTGAAGGCTGCTGTGGCGTCACTGGCATATGAGTCTCAAATTTTTTGGGGGCATATTTTCTAAATAATATGCCTTATGCCGCCTTCTAATGCTAGTTGGCAGTGCAAGCAATAATCTTTTTGTACTACAATGGCTGAGGGGGGGGCTTCTATTTGAATCTTGGCTGCCTTATCGTCATACTATGCATCGATTTAAATGATGTAGTTGGACTTTCCCCACCGTTAACACAAGGAAAAGGCATACGGATATGATCAAAGTACTCACCAAAGATGCGGCTTACCGTGCAGGCTGTCCTGTCTATAAAGCGGTCGATAAAAACGGTCACGTAATTAGTGTATTCCCTGCATTGGCGGGTATGCCTGTCACTTCCAAAGCCTTTGAAGAAAAAGGCCCATTATTTTTAGAAGATCTTTTTTGCAATCCCTATCAGCCAACCGAGCATGAGCTACTGCAAGTACATAAAGTCTATGGTGTCGACCTAAAGGGTATTGATCGCATACTGTGTATGCCTCAGCGTTAATTTGCATCTATAACTTTCGTATTGTTAAAAACCTACTAGACTGACCTATATAAAAGCTTTTCGGTTAAAAATTGGAATCGTAAGTTTTACCCGTCTTTTTTATTTGAGGGATTAAGGCTGGTCTATGAGTGTAAATAGTAAAACAAATGAAATTGCTCCGTTATTTGCTCGGCAACCTATTTTTGATAGGGAAAACAACGTCATAGGTTATGAACTCCTTTTCCGACCAATAGAAGATCTAGATATCATTGATGGCGATCTGGCAACAGCTCAGGTCATCATGAACACCTTCGCAGAAAGCACGCTAGCGGTTGCGGTTAACAATACCAATGCTTTTATCAATTTTACGGATACTTGGCTGTTAGAAACACCTCCCTTTGGCCCTGAAAATGTGGTTATCGAAGTATTAGAAAGCGTGACGGCTACCTCTGAATTATTAACGACTGTTGAGAGGTTGCATGGGCAGGGTTATCAAATAGCTTTGGATGACTACAGTTGTGATCTTGGCCTATCTAGCTTGATTCCTTATGCTTCAATTATAAAAGTTGATGTTTTAGCGCATCCCAAAAAAGAAGAGTTGGCTACATTGGTAAAGGAGCTTAGAAAGTACCCCGTTCAGCTCCTAGCTGAAAAAGTAGAAGATCACGGCATGTTTAGTTTTTGCCAGCAATTAGGCTTTGATCTCTTTCAAGGTTATTACTTCTGCAAGCCAGAGCTGGTGGAAGGCAATGTTGTACAAACTAACCGTCTAGCGACACTCGATTTATTGGCAAAACTGAGTGATCCAGATATTGAAGTCGACGAAATCGAGCATGCGCTAAAGAAAGATCCGATCCTGATGGTCAAGCTATTGAAGCTGATCAATAGCGCACGATATGCGCATAAGCAAAAAATCGACACTCTGAATCGAGCCATAGTGACATTGGGGTTGGAAAGCTTAAAGCGGTGGGTCACCTTAGTTGTTTTAACAGGTATGGATGATAAACCCAGTGCACTACTGAGTAATGCTCTGATTAGAGCGAAAATGATGGAAGCTCTCTCTGCAAGTATTCCTAATGCCAATGCGGGATTATTCTTTTTCGTTGGGTTGCTTTCGCAAATAGATGCTTTCTTCGATAGGCCGCTTAGGGAGGTACTTCAGTCTTTACCCATAGAGCAATGGATGACGGCTGCAATGCTTGAACATAAAGGAGAAGCGGGGGAGCTACTTTCTCTACTTAAGTGTGTTGAGGTTGGCCATTGGGAAGCCCTTGATAAAACCACATTGCCGTTATCTATCTCCGAAGTGAGTTACGCCTACATTGAGAGTATAGAGTGGTCGAATGCGATACTGGCTGAATTCTCTGCAGTGGATTAGGCACGCTGGAGAGGTAAAAAGTTAACCGCTGGTAAGCTTTCAAACCCCGGTTTGGCAAACAGGTAGCCTTGCATCAGAGTTACGCCGCCTATATCTCTGAGCCACATGTATTCGTCTATGGTCTCGACCCCCTCTGCTAATGGCGTAATATTGAGCTCCCTGAACATGCCAATGCAGTGGGATACAATAGACTGACGAGATCGGCTCATGTGAATATTCCGGATTAAACCCATGTCCAGTTTTACAATATTCGTATGGAAATCTGCGAGCAAGTTGAGGCCTGAATAGCCTGAACCAAAGTCGTCAATGGCCGTTTGGAAGCCAAGAGACTGGTAATATTTGACGATGCGCTCAACATGTGAGCTATCTTCGATCTTCTCGACTTCCGTGAACTCGAACATGATGTTTTTGGTTGGAAAGTCGAACTGTTTTGCCGCTTCTAAGGTAGTCCGGATACAGCGCTCTGGCTGGTAAATAGCATTAGGTAAAAAATTAATACTCAACATGGAGTTGATACCTAGCTTTGCCGCAAGCGAAATGGCTTTGATTCTGCACTGCTGGTCGAACACATACCGATTATCATCATTGACTTTGGCGATAACCGAATAAGCAGGTTCATCGTGTAGGCCACGCACAAGCGCCTCATAACCAAAGATGCTTTGGGCTTTACTGTGAATTAGCACCCTTAATGGCACTAGCTTAATACCGGGAATATCTGGAACTAAGCGGGATCAGGTGCACACAGTGTGGGGCTTTGCGGCAGATGGGACTTAAAATAGCACAAAATCCGTTTAGCGCTCAATTTGCGGCCCATCTAACGCAAATAGCGGCTTTTTTGTCACTAGATACGCCAGCTTGCAGACCACACAACCTGCCCGATAATCTCTAACTCATTCAACCTATTTTTTGGGACGTGCATCTTATCGTATGCCTTATTAGTGCTAATAATTTCCATACCATCGAATGTAGGCTGCAAGCGCTTGGCATAAAGGTGATCGTTAAGCCGAATAACGTAAATACCTTCCCCCTTCACTTCTTTGCGGCTGTGGTCGATTAATACCGCATCACCATCCGACAAGTCACCCTCCATGGAGTCGCCTGTAACCCTCACAGCAGAAAGCGTATTACTGTCCAGCCCCTTCTTGCGCAAGCTGTATTTAGTGAAAGCCAGGCGAGTTAAAGGCTTACAGTGATCATTCCATGAACCTGCGCCAGCGCTGCATTCAGCGTCGTATAGTGTGATATAGGCATAATCGTTATCCACACCCTCACCACCTTGTAAGGGCGATTTTTCACCTAGAAGCATCTCGCCTTCGCCTGTTAGCAACCAGTTGGCATTAATCCCTAGGTGTACGAATCCTTCTATAACCTTGCCACCAGGATATGAATGCCCGCGTTCGTTATCTTGGTAGCCACGTTTTTTCGATCCTATTGAGGACGCTATTTCGTCCTGAGATAAGCCCAAAGCCTTCCTGGCCGTTTGTAATCTTTCAGCTATAGACATTGCAAACCTTCTAAATGCCAAACATTTGCACAGTGCAAATGTTTATGTTCTTTCATGCGATATGAATTATTTCCTTTAAAATCAATTGCTTGTATTTTGATCTCGCCAAAATGAACGTTATATCGAACATTTGCACGAAATATCGTTTTACATGAACGTAATTTCGTACTAATCTATAAAACAAGTTGTCCCCACAACTCGACTTTAAAAGTAATACAGATTAGGGCAAAAAAATGAGCAAATCAGCGATTCACTCAGTACCTAAAGACTGGTCACAAAACGAGGTGCTTTTTGCGGTTCGAAACCACGGAAGCAACCTTGCTCAGTTGGCTATCGCCAACGGGTATGAACAAAACCCGCGTGCACTGTATGTGGTGTTCTATCGCAAGAATGCACCTACCGCACAAAAAATCATTGCTGACTTCTTGGGCTTACCGCCTGAAGAGATCTGGCCGTCTCGTTATCAGTCTTCTGCGTCTAAGTGTACATCACCTGCGCAGCGTCCGCATGTTCGCGTGGCTTAAAAGCATGATTGTGCTCCTTTCTGAGAGTTCGTGTTCAGCCTAGCCCTGAATTTGGCCCTCGCATAGAAGCAAAACGAGTTTTTATTTGGACGAAGTATTAAAGAGAGATATCCAATGAGAAAGGCAAATTGGAAACGCAAACGCGGAACCAGCATGAGAGGTGCGCTGGAGTTGTGTATTCGCTATGCCAAGGATGTTCACAACCTTTCTGTTGAGCGGATAGCAGAATTGATGGGTATGGAGAGCCACTTCACTCTGTATCGCTGGATTGAATCTGGCCGCATGCCCGCTGTAATGATTCGGTCTTTTGAAAATGCCTGTCAGTGTGACTATGTCACACGGTATATAGCGCACAGCGCTAACTTGGTGGTATTTGAGTTCCCTACGGGCCGCAAGGCACAGCATAAAGAGCTGAATGAGCTGAGCATTTATGCGCATCAGGTTATTGGCAAGCTGATTGAGTTTTTCGATACCGCTGAGAATGAGGAGCCTGTTATAGAGGCTGTTACCACGCTGATTGAAGACCTAGCCCACCAACGTGCCAATGTTGAAAAGCATCACCAGCCAGAGCTGCTGGGAGGTGCAGAATGAAAGAATGGTATACAGCAAAAGAGCTGGCAAACACTCTGGGTGTTGTTCACTCAACCATCGTCAGAAAAGCCGAAAGAGAAAGCTGGGAATCCCAAAAGCGCATAGGTCAAGGCGGCGGCTACGAATACCACATCAGCAACTTGCCGATTGAGGCCCGTAAGGAGCTAGAAGCCAAGCAAGTACAGGCACTGATTCCACAGGTGTCAGAAAGTAAGCACCTTAAGATCAAGCAGCGTCACGACGACTCATTGACGCAGACACAACGCAAAGTCACAGACGCACGCGCCACCGTACTTAAAGCGATTGAAGCGCTCAACCAGCAGGGTGTCACAAAAGAAGCGGCTATGACGACGCTTTTGACACAAGCCCAAACCGGCGCGTTAGTCGACACCAGCCCTGTGTTAGATAAAGCCTTACGCATGGCAAAAGATGCGCGAGGCCGTAAAGGTAGCGACTACCCCAGCGTGAGAACCCTAAAGCGCTGGCTATCGCCTAATAATAAGACACTCACACCGAAGAGAACCCCTTCTAATTTCTTTATACCAGCATGGGTTTCAGCGTTTATGGACTGCTATCAGCAGCCAGAAAAGCCAACCGTAACCGGTGCGTATCGCCAGTTTGAAAAGCAATGGAGCGGAGAGCTGCCCAGCATTCACGCTGTTAGGCGCTTTCTGGATAAAGTCGGCAACGTCAGCCTACAGCATGGCCGAATGGGCAATCGTGAGATTAAAAACCTCAAAGCTTTTGTTCGCCGTGACTTTAGCCAACTGCTACCAGGCGACGTTTACAGCGCCGACGGCCACACCTTCGATGCCGAGGTCGCCCATCCCTACCACGGACGCCCCTTTAGGCCGGAGATTACGACCTTTATTGATATCGCCACGCGCCGAGCAGTGGGTTACTCCATCGATCTAGCAGAAAGCGGCATCGCCGTACTCGACGCATTGATTGACGCCTGCACAAAGGCTCTACCCGCCATGCTGTACGTGGATAACGGCTCCGGCTACTGCAATGCACTGCTTAAAGACGAATCGCTTGGGGTATTAGCGCGACTAGGAACCGATGTTCGACACTCCTTGCCTTATAACTCACAAGCTCGCGGTGTCATCGAACGTGTCCACCAAACGCTATGGATTGAAGGGGCTAAGCAGATCCCAGGCTACATAGGCCATGATATGGATCGCGAAGCCGCTCAGATGCAACACAAGCTCAGCCGCAAAGCCATAAAAGAAGGCGGTAAAACACACCTACTGAGCTGGGAAATGTTTATCGAATTCTGCGAAGACAGAATGGATGAATACAACAACCGCCCCCACACATCATTACCCAAAATTACAGACGAACTAGGTCGCCGTCGCCACCTGACACCCAGCGAACAATGGGCACTGTTTGAAAAGAAAGGTTGGCAAGCCGACACCCTGAGTGCCGACGAAGCAGCGGATATATTCCGCCCCCGCGTAACGCGCAAAGTAAACCGCTGCGAGATCCGCCTAAACACCAATATCTATTTCAGCCATGCACTAGAAGAGTTCCACGGTGACCGTGTGCAAGTGGCCTTTGACTTTAAAGATGCACAGTTCATCTGGGTCTACGAATTGGGAAATGGCCGCTTGATCTGCAAAGCCGAATGGAACGCCAACAAAGCCCATTACATGCCGATGAGCTACATCATGCAAGCCCGCGAAAAACGCGCCAACGCTCGTCTCAAGCGCATCGACGTGAAGCGTGACGAAATCGAAGCTGAGCGCACAGGAAGCTATGCACTAACGCAAGATGAGCCGGTTGTCATTCCCGGCTTAGGCAACGTAACCGACATTCGTAAGCGCATGAAAGAACGCGCAAGTACAGAAGACGCCGAAGTGGTTGAAGCAACGCTAATCGAAAGCGTACGGATGCCTGCAGATATGACGCCCTCAGAGCGAATGGAAACGTATCAGCGATATATGAATGGGGCACCCGTTCCGACAGAGCACGAGTTCTGGCTGACCTCATACCCAAAAACAAAAGAATTCGCATCGCTGAATAAGCGGTACGCAGAGTAAATGAAGATGGGGAAAGCGATGACCGCCATCAACGCCCCCCGATATGGCCTACAAAACCACGGAGATATTATGAACAGTATTGCAGACATCAACAACCTAAGCCTATGCGATGTGGCGCTTGAACGTGCCATTTCACGCACAGCGACCTTGCCCGGCATGGTTTGCCTCTATGGCCCTAGTGGCTGGGGCAAATCGGTTGCAGCCGTACACGTATCGATCCGCCGACGAGCCTATTACGTGCAAGCAAAATCGGTGTGGACGAAGAAAGCGCTCTTGATGGCAATTGTTTCAGAAATGGGGATGCCGCCTCAGCGCACGATACCCGAACTACTGGATCAAGTGGCAGAAGAGTTAGCCCAATCAGGCCGCCCGCTCATCATTGATGAAATGGATCACGTTGTTGATAAAAACGGTGTTGAAGTTGTTCGAGACATCTATGAATCCTCTCAAGCCGCCATTCTACTGATAGGCGAGGAGCAGCTTCCAAACAAGCTGAAAAAGTTCGAACGATTCCACGGACGTATTCTCAGCTGGGTACCCGCGCAACCAGTAAGCCTAGACGACGCTCACAAACTACTCCCTATTTATGCCCCATCTATCGAAGTAGCAGATGACCTGCTTGAGCATGTAGTGAAGCTCAGCGCCGGAAGTGTTCGTCGAGTAGCCGTAAATCTGGAAATGATTCAGGAAGAGTCAGCTGCCGCAGGCTGGCCAATGGTTGACCGGAAAACATGGGGTAAGCGACCTCTCTACACGGGCGACGCGCCAAAACGGAGGCTCGGATGAACATGGCTGTACAGGAACGTAACGTGCGAGGAAGAAAGCCCATTCAAATGGAGCTGGTGGGCGGTAAGCCCATTAGGCAGCGCGTGTGGGAGCAAATCCGAATCAATCAGGACAAGTTTCAGATAGGGGAGGTCGCTCACAGCGCCGAAGTTAAAAAAGATACAGCAAAACGGTATGTGCAGTGCCTAGAACGTGGCGGATATGTTGTAAAGCTAGGCGAAGGTGATTACCAGTTGATAAAAAACAACGGTATCGAAGCACCGCGTCTGAATGAAGACGGCCAGCCTGTAACGATGGGCCTAATGCAAGAAGCTATCTGGAAGTGCCTGCGAGCCTTGGGCGCTACCGATGCTTTTAAGCTACTAGGCCATGCAGAGGCGGGCGGCATAGAGGTCACAATTAATCACGTTCGCAAATACCTCCGAGCACTTAAAAAAGCGGGTTACTTAAAGGTTGTACATCGCGCCGTAGGGGCGAGGGGAGAACCTGAAGTGATCACCCTTATTCCAAAAATGGATACAGGCCCACGACCTCCACAAATTCAGAGAGTTGGGGTGGTGTATGACCCCAACCTAAACAAAGTCATGCACGCAGATGACCCACAGGAGGCACTATGAAACGTCCCGTCGACATTAGCGCATGGGGCGAACAGCCGCCCCACTTTATTCAGCAGCTTGCGACACTGGTCAATGACACAGGTAGCCGCAGTGCAGCCGCCAAACGACTCAACGTATCACGCACAACCGTGAGCTTATTGCTAAGCAATAAATACACGGCAGGCACCGTTGAAATCGCAGAAACCATCAGCCATGCGTTAGACAAAATTGACTGTCCCGTCTTAGGCGAGATTACCGGTGACGAGTGCCAAAAACACCGCAACGCCAAATTCACACCCAGCAACCCACAACGTGTGCAGCTGTTTAGAGCCTGCCAGGGATGCCCGAAAAACTGTGGAGAACAACCATGAACCCACAAAACCAACACATCACCCAAAAGCTCACAGAAGTGCAGAGCGCGGTTACCCAGCTGATCAACCAAGGGATGACCGTCACCCACATCAGCATCGAAGGCGCGTTACCCCGTATCAACCTACTACACGGGCCGCGCCACAACAGCCTACCGATTAGCTGGAAGGTGATACGCCCCCGCCGCACCGGAGGCCGTGAATGTGAAATGGCCGCCAACATGAACGGCTGCGAAATCCGCTGGACAGAGGAGAACTACTCATGAACGAGTACTACATCATCGACCTGACCGCCGACACCCGTAACGGCGTACTAACGCTCTTAGGCCGCAATCTAAAAAACCGCGTTAGCACCCTAGAACACGCCGCCCGTGTACCCGAAACGCTACTCAACACCGATTTGGAGCGCTTCGACAACGGCACCACCACACGCGCCATTCTAACCTCAGCACTGAGCACCCTGAGCGAAGCTGTCGTACCCCTGCGCAACGTCAACGCCGCCGATCTGCTCAACCGACACAACAACATACCCATGATTCGGAGACAAGCACTATGAATCAGCAACTCAACATCCCAGCGGGCTATTTAAAAGACAACCTAGGCCGCCTAGTGCCGCTTGAAAACGTCGAGCCCATCGACTTAGAGCGCCACGAGCTGGTATTAGAATTGGTCAAAAAAGCCAAAGAACTCCAGCAAGCGATGCTGCAATTCAAAGTCGACGCCTTTGGCGATGTGGCCGCCTTGGTTGAGCTATCCACCGAACGCTACGACGTCAAACTCGGCGGCAAAAAAGGCAATGTCAGCCTCACCAGCTACGATGGCAAATACAAAATACAACGCTCCATTGCGGAGCACATCACCTTTGACGAGCGCCTGTTAGCCGCCAAAGCGCTCATCGACCAATGCATCCACCGCTGGACAGAAAACTCCGGTACCGAAATCAAAGCGCTCGTTGAGCAAGCCTTTCAGGTGGACAAACAAGGCAACCTGAGCACCACCCGCATTCTCGCCCTGCGTCGCATCAAAATTGATGACAGCGACTGGCAGAAAGCCATGGAAGCGATCGCTGACTCGATCCAAATTACGGGCAGCAAATCGTATATCCGACTCTATGAACGCTGTGGCGACACCGATCAGTTTAGGCCGATCGCGCTGGACTTAGCGGCACTGTAAGGGGGCGGCGATGACCATCTACAACAAACAATCGGTGATCAACTACGTGTCAGGCAAAGGCATGCTGACAGAAGGACAGGCCACCGCAGCGGTTAACGCCATGCAAGACATCATCGTCGAAGCCTGCAAACGCGGTGACGAGCTGCATCTCGACTGCGGCAAGTTTGAAAAAATCCAGAAAGGCGACGTCTTCGGCATCGTCTTTCGCCAAGCCACAAGCGTGAAGGAGTATCTCAATCAACACTAATGCGAAACGCCCATGCGGGCGTCTATCCAGCGTGGCGGCTGGGTACTGAAGAGCAGCCAATAATCTAAAAGGAAATGAAGCATGAACAAAGGTGAATTAATCGCAGCAATTACCGAAAAAATGAAGATCGTACATGACCGCGCAGTAAGCCAAGCAGACGTTAAAGCCTTGCTTAGCTCTGTTGAGTCGGTAGTGACTGAAGAGCTTTACAACGGTCGGGAAGTTGCTTGGGTTGGTTTTGGTAAATTCCATGCCAAAAGCCGAGCGGAACGCACTGGCCGCAACCCACAAACAGGCAAGCCAATCATTATTCCGTCTGCCATCGTTCCGGCTTTCTCACCGGCTAAAGCCCTGAAAGACGCACTGAACTAAACCAATCAAAAAGCAAAAGTGGCCGTATACCCACGGCCATTTTTGATAAACGTATTGGAGCCCCTATGAAAGACAGCCGAAAAGCCATTATGGCGCGCATCCATATCGCCAAAAAAGAGCTGGCTCTGGATGAAGAGACCTACCGTGCCATGCTGTTAGCCGCCACCGGCCAGCGCAGCTGTGCCGATATGCACATTAGCGACCTGTACAAAGTGATGGAGCACCTCAAGCAACGGGGCTACAAACCCAAAGCGCGCAAATTCGGCAAACGCCCCAACCCCGCCAAGCCGCATAAAGCGCTCATGAGTAAGGTAGAAGCCCTGCTGGCAGACAACGGCCTGCACTGGAACTACGCCCATGCCATGGCGAAGCGGATGTTTAAGGTTGAAAACGTGAACTGGCTAGATGCAGACCAGCTATGGCGGCTAGTGGCCGCGTTAGAAAAACACGCAAAACGCTAAGCTCTAACGGTTGGCTTGCGTAAAATACGAGCAAACGCAACAGGAGAAAACCATGGAACTCAATATCGACGACATGCAAGACAGCCAATCCATCCGCACGCGCATGCTGATATCGCTATACCAACGTCGCAGAGCCGAACCCAAAAAGCCCTATGTTAGTTGCCGCGATTTAGAAAAAGCCGCCGGTTGCGACATTGCGTTTGAGCTTTGGTATCTGGTGGATCGTGGCCAGATCAAAAAAGACGGTGTGTACTGCTACATTACCGCCGACGGTGTCGATGCCATTGAGCGCCAGTGCCAAAATACCCGCTAAAAAGTTGACAAATGAAAAACACCGGGGCTATAGTCCGCAACGAGGCGTCGAAACCTCTTTTCTCCAAGCGGATTGCCCCAACCCCGACAGCGTTGGTTTTTTTGTGCCTGTAAAACGGCGCAAGCCCGTGTTAAGTCGGGAGGGCAGTGAATATAAGACCCCTTGTGGGGAATAAGCTCGCGGTCTCTTGGAGCCGTTTCGAACCTCCCGGCACCTATTCGGTTAATAGGTACATTCGAAAAAATACCAAGGAGGCTATCATGCCAAACACTCATCTGGCCGATTTCCACGGCTTTCCCATCGAAATCGTAGATCACAACGGCCAACAATGGATTACTGCTGAACAGGCAGGTATCGCATTGGGTTATACCCAACACAACGCACGAAAGGGTATAAGTAAATTGTTTAATCGACATGCGGAAGAATTTGATCAGGATGATACCTGCGTCGTCAAATTGGGGGACGCAGGTCAGCGGCGTGATTATAGGGCTTTCTCTGCTTCTGGCTGTGCCCTACTCAGCATGTTTTCCAACACGGATCGCGCCAAACAGTTTCGTGTATGGGCAAAGAAAACCCTCACCCAACCCCAGCAGTCAGAGATCGTTGGCCTAGAAGTACCGACCTACATACGCCGCGAGCTACTGGCCGCACGCCCGCTGTGGCAAAAAATCTACCGCTATAAGCAGTCAGGGCTAAACCATGCCGAAATCGGCAAGCTGGTTGATCGCAATGTCAGCACTGTGCGTGAGCATGTGCGCCGCATGGAAAAATGCGGCCTGCTCGAAGCCCCCAACAACTTACTCGCCCTGCAGCACATGGCCCGCGAGCATTTAGGGGCAGGGCAATGAGTGAGTTTGAGATCATGACACACCTAGAACGATTAGCCACTTGTCAGCAGGCGGTTAGTGACTTAATGTGCCCAGACGAAGATATCGCAGATCGCGATAAAATTTCCATTTTGCTAGATTACCTTGCTGAACAACAAAAATACGCGCTGGACGCACTGCGCCAAGTTCGAAAGGCACAGCAAGCCAGCAGTTAAACTACCGTTACACCCAAGGCCGCACGATGCGGCCTTTTTTACAGCGGCATATTCTTTGGTATAGTGGGCGCGTTCGATAAGGGAGATAGGCGTTATTTTTCTATACATAGGCTTATAGTTAACATGGAGGCAGTATGCGTACACAATTAATAGTGTTTATGTTGGTGGCCAGCTCGTGGTCTCAAGGAGCGGTCTACAAATGTACTCAAGCAAATGGGCGCTTGGCCTACCAGAGCCATCCCTGTGATGGAACAGCCAGGGCGGAAGTGACTGATATCGTCCAGCGTGCCACGCCAAAGCTCACTACTGCACCAGCAGAAAATGAAGAGAATGCAAATGAGGGTAGTAAGCAGAAAAGTTGGATAGATAAGCGCGCTGAAGAGCGTGAAGCACGGCGTGAAGAGAGGAAAAAAGATCATGATGAGCGAGTTCAAAGTGCTAGTGATCAACGCCGTTTTGAACAGCTTATCTTTAAAAAGCAGGTTGCCATAGGCATGACACGTGAGCAGGTGATTAAGGCTTGGGGTAGTCCATCATCCAGCGCTAAAGAGGTTACAGCTGAGGGAGAAGTGGAGACGTTAACGTTTACAAAATTCCGGCGGCGCATGTATACCGGTAAAAATGAGGCTGTGCTTAAAAATGGCAAGGTTATCTCTTTTAAAGCTGATTGATCTTTGCTCCCCAAAAAAATAACCAAATTTTGCTCTAACGGTCAGCCCGATTACACTGAATCTCATCAGTACCTAATCGGGCTTTTTCATGACCAATCACATCGCACAGCTGCAAAGCTTGCTACCGCCTTCGGTGCACGAAGTGGCGGCAGTGATTGGTATGCCTGCCACCTTGCGATTAGTTGCGCGTTTTGGCGGTACAACCCTTCCTTTACCCCGTGGCGTTAATCGTCGCGGCAACGCCTCACTCACCGCCCTAGCTAAACAGATCGGTGAAGAGGATGCCCACAAACTCGCCCACCATTGTGCCGGTGAGCCGCTTTATATCCCACGTTGCGAGCTAGCCCTACGCCGCCTGCGGGATCATTCCATCTGCGAACAATTTGAAGCCCTGGTGCGCGAGGGCGTCACCGCAAACAAAGCCGTTACCCAACTAGCACTAGAATATAAGTTGACAGATCGCTGGATTTGGAAAATATTAAAGACGACACCGCCTAACAGAATGGAATCTGAGACGCTGGACATGTTTCACTGAACAGCGCTCCTAACATAGGACATAAGGATATGAAACTGATAGAACCCACCAACGCCTATGGTGGCTGCCCTATACATAAAGTCGTCGATAGCAACGGTAACCGAATCAGCGTGTTTCCGGCGCTTTCAGGCATACCGGTTACCTCTAGCGCACTAGCTGACTATGGCCCGTTATTTTTAGAAGATCTCTTTCGCAACCCGTACTACCCCACCGAGAAAGAGCTGGTAAAGGTACGTTCAGAGTTTGGTGTGGATCTTCACGGGATAGATCGTATTTTACGATTGCCGCAACTCTAACAAACCCACTGAACCCCTTCCTCTAATCCGCTAGCGGGGCAATCCCTACACTGCTGATATCGCACTTATCGACCATTCATCGAAAAGGATATCAGTATGCCCCGTCTCTCTTTTTGGATTGTTATTACCCTAGCCCTGACCTTGGCCGTTGGTCTGTTAGCGCCGCATCAGCTAGGCGTTACCCTGTATAAATTCAGCCTTATCTCTTTAGGCGCTGTATTAGGCTACTGGATTGACCGCTCGGTGTTCCCGTATGCACGCCCTCACCATGCCCCAGAGGGTTGCCAATATGATGAGGTAGCCACACTGCGTCGCGCGATCTTAATGGCCGCTGTGATTATCGCGATTGCGCTAGGTGCCTGATATGACGCGCTTAGTGCTTATCGTCATCGGTGTGGTTTTGCTGTTCTGGCTGTTGGTTTGTGCCGGTGCCTCGTCAGCGTTTGGGGCAAATATTCCCCACAATGCTAACAAGTACCGTGCCGAACTGACCCGTCAATCTCGCTTACTCTTTGGCTTGGATGCCCCTGTTGCCTTATTTGCGGCTCAGGTTCATCAGGAAAGTTACTGGAACCCCAGCGCCGTCAGCCATGTAGGTGCCAAAGGCTTAGCGCAGTTTATGCCCGCCACGGCCAAGTGGATACCGGCCATTGATAGCGCCTTAATCAATCCACAACCCACTAACCCGAAATGGGCACTACGCGCCTTAGTACGCTATGACCACTGGCTCTATTCCCGCCTAAAAGCCGATACCCATTGCGATCGTTGGGCGATGGCTTTATCGGCCTATAACGGCGGGTTAGGCTGGGTACTACGTGACAAAACCGCCGCTAACGCCGCCGGTAAAAGCCGTTGGCTATGGTGGGATAACGTCGAACTATTTAATGCGGGCCGTCGTGCCGCAGCATTTAACGAGAACCGCCATTACCCCCGGCGCATTCTGCGAATGCTAACCCCCCGTTACCAGCAGGCTAGCTGGGGCATGGGGGTATGTCATGGCGCTTAAAAACTTAGTGTTTGCCGCGTTAGTGGCCTGTTTTTTCTGCTCAGTGGGTGGCTATCTGTATGGCCGACACGATGCGAATGAGGCCCACGAGGCCCAGCAAGCCAAGGCCGTTGCCGCCGCTGAGCAGACCCTACGCCGCGAGTACGAGCATCAATTAGCCAGCGCTAACCAAAGCGTGGCGCTGTTGCGCCAGCAAAAAGCCGCACTCACCCAAACCACCACCGAACTAGAACGGAGAATCGCCCATGTATCGCGCCCTGATTGTGCTATTAGCTGGGGTTTTGTCCGGCTGTACAACGACGCCATCGGTGCCAACGTGCCCACCGATCATCCTGCCACCGGAGCTGATCGAACGGCCAGCCGCACCCCCGCCGCTGATACACAAAACCCCGACACCACCCTTAGCGATGTTAACCAGCAAGACGTGCTACGCCATGTTGTTGACTACGGCGGGCGCTGCCAAGCGATTGAGGCCCAACTTAACGGGCTGATCAACTATATCGAGAGCATCAATGAATCAAGAACAAAGGCTGGAGCTGGCCAGTAGCCGACTTCAGAAGCAGAAAGAGGAGCGTATCGCCGCTATACGCAACCAGTTACCGCAAGGTGAATCAGCTGAAACGTGTGAAGCGTGTGGTGTGGAGATTCCCGAACGTCGTCGCCGGGCGCTGCCGGGTGTGAAGTTATGCATTCAATGCCAGGAGCGGAAAGAGCGTGGACTATAACGAACTGAAATTGTGGTTGGATTTGGCGCAGTGGATCGCCACGATCTTACTGGGTTTGTTTGTCTGGATCGACAAGCGCCGGAAGGACAATACAGACAAAATCGATCAGCTAAAACTGGGGCAGGAAAAGCTGAATCATCGATTGGTAAAAGTTGAGGTGCATGCCCGACTCGCGCCAACGCATGAAGATATTACAGCGTTGCGTGAACAGAATGCTTCGACTCAAAGCAAGTTAGACAGGGTAACAAATACTCTGGATCGCATACACGATCATTTGATGAACAAGGGGTAATAGATGTCTTTTAAACAAAAAGAAACCGAAGATCAGCGGTTGGTGGTGTTGCGCAGCCTGATTGATTTTGGCTACTCCGCCAATGAGTCCATTATTCAGGATTTTCTGGAGATGTTCGGTCACACCGTCAGTCGTGACAAAGTACGAGGGCATTTTGCTTGGCTAAGTGAGCAAGGTCTCATCACCTACGAAGATGTTTTAGGTTGCTATGTCGCAAAGCTAACGGCTCGTGGGCAAGACGTTGCAGAGGGGAGAGCCTCCGTTCCCGGTGTAAAGAAACCACGCGCTGGGGAGTGATATGAGCGATAAACGCACCCGAGGCCGTCGCTCTAAAATCGACCTGTTACCCGAAGAGATCAAAGCCGAGCTTAACGCCATGCTGCGGGATGGCCGCCTACAGCAGCAAGAGATCCTCGACCTGGTTAACGCCCAGATCGAAGAGGCAGGCTTAACCGAAAAAGCCAAACTCTCTCGTTCTGGCCTAAACCGCTACGCCACCCGCATGGAAGAAGTGGGCGCAAAGATCCGCCAAGCCCGCGAAGTAGCCGAAGTATGGACGGCAAAACTAGGCGACGCCCCCACCAGTGAGGTAGGCAAGCTGCTCCAAGAAGTCGTGCGCACCATGGCCTTTGAAACGGGCATGGCGATGAGTGAATCAGAAGAGCCGGTACCACCTAAAGCGCTCAGCCAGTTAGCGCTGGCGATTCAGCGCGTTGAGCAAGCCGCCATGGCTAGCCATAAACGCGAAAAAGAAATTCGTACCGCCTTTGCTGAAGAAGCGGCCAATGCCATGGAAGAAGTGGCTAAATCTCAGGGCTTAACCCGTGAGGGTGTGAAAGCGATCAAAGCGCAGATACTGGGGATAGTGTGATGGCTCTTGTTAGAGGATTACGCCACGCCTACGGCATTGGCCTAATGGGCGTTGCTCTATTAGCCATTCAGGCGGGTGACTACGTTATAGCGGCGCTTTATGTAGTTATAGCCGCGTATCTGGGTGATGAACTATGATCGACCCAGCCCAGCCCCTTAACCCACTGGCTCAAGCCGTTGCCGATACACTTGCCACCTTGCAGCAATTTGACCCTAGCGAGCTACTGCTTGGTTATCAAAAGCGATGGGTCGCCGATGAGTCACCTCTTAAAATTGCGGTTAAATCCCGCCGTACCGGTTTAACTTGGGCAGAAGCTGCCGATGCCACCTTGTGTGCCAGCACCTCCAAGTATGATAGCGGCTGTAACCATTTTTACGTGGGCAGTAATAAAGAGATGGCGCGGGAGTTTATCGAAGCCGCCGCCATGTGGGCTAAGGCGTTCGATAAAGCTGCAGGCGAAATCCGCGAAGAGATCTTTATTGATGATGGGCAGGAAGGCAAAGAGATCCTGACGTTCGTCGTGTACTTTGCCTCGGGCTTTAAAGTGCAGGCGCTGAGTTCCAACCCTGCCAACCTGCGTGGTATGCAGGGTAACGTTACCATTGACGAAGCCGCCTTTCACGACCGCTTGGCCGAAGTGCTGAAAGCTGCGCTGGCACTCACCATGTGGGGCAGCAAAGTACGCTTAATCTCAACCCATAACGGCGTTGATAACTTATTCAATACCCTGATCAACGATAGCTTGGCAGGGCGTAAGCGATACTCCATCCACACCATTACGTTAGACGATGCCTGTAATGAAGGCCTGTATAAGCGCATATGCCAAATCACCCGCAAGGAATGGTCGCAAGCCGCAGAAGATCAGTGGAAAGCCGACCTGCTACGTGACACCGCGACAGAAGAGGATGCGTTAGAAGAGTATTACTGCGTACCCAAGCAGGGGGGCGGTGCTTATATCAGCCGAGGCTTGATCGAGCGCGCCATGCACCCTGAGAACATCATTGTCGCGTTTGAGTCGCCAAAAGATTTTGAAAAGTGGCCGGTGTCGCAACGCGAAGCCGAAGTTAGCCAGTGGCTCAGCGATCACGTAGCGCCTCTTTTGGCACAGCTAACCCCCGAACATAACCATGTCTTTGGGGAAGACTTTGCTCGTAAAGGCGACCTCTCCATCTTTGCTGTGGGTGCGATCCAGCCCGATACCCGCATTCGGGTGCCATTTCATTTAGAGCTGCGCAATGTGCCCTACAGCCAGCAAGAGCAGATCATGTTTTATGTGATCGATAACCTGCCACGCTTTACCGGTGCGGCCTTTGATGCCACCGGTAACGGTGGGTCGTTAGCCGAAAAAGCCGCCGATAAATACGGCACCGAGATGGTTGAGCAAGTGATGCTAAACCAGCCCTGGTACCGCGAGTGGATGCCCAAGCTAAAAGCCAAGTTTGAAGACAACGATATCGAGATCCCTAAAAGCCTCGATGTAGTAGCTGACCTTCGCAAGATCATCGTTAACCGTGGCATACCGCAAGTTGAAAAAGGCGCAGGCACCGGAGAAGACGGCAAACAGCGCCACGGCGATAGCGCAGTGGCCTATGCGATGATCGTGCGCGCCAGTTACATGGAAGGCGCACCCATTGAGTTTACCCCATTACCCGATCGACACGGCGGCAGCGACCTCGATGCCGACGATGATGACAACACAGACAACAGTTTTAAAGGCGGTGCATGGTGAATAAATTAATCGATATCAACGGCAACCCCATCCCATGGCCAAGCGAGGGCGCAGTGCAAACCGATGGAGCCAAGCTAGGCCACCTGATGCAGCACTTTGCCGAACATCCCAGCAGCGGCCTGACACCCAGCCGCTTAGGCCATATCCTGCGCGAAGCGGAGCAAGGCAACATTATTGCTCAGTCAGACCTAGGCGAAGATATCGAAGAAAAGGACGCCCACGTATTCAGTGAGCTGCAAAAGCGTAAGCTCAGCCTGCTCACCATTCGCGGCAGCGTAGAACCGTGCCGCAATGCCAGTGAGTCCGAGAAAAAAGACGCCGCCCTAGTACAAGAGCTGATCGACGAGATCCCCGACTTTGAGGATATCGTGACCGATATGGCGGATGGGATTCTTAAATCCTTCTCTAATATCGAGTTAGAGTGGAACCGCTGGGGTAATAACTGGCTGATCGGTGGTGCGCACTTTCGTCCACAAAACTGGTTCCAATTAAACCCGGACAACCGCAACGAGATCCGCCTACGGGATAACAGCCCACAGGGGGCAGCGTTACAGTCGTTTGGATGGATACAGCATATCCACCGCTCAAAATCCGGTTATCCAGGACGCAACGGCTTAACCCGCGTCTTAGCGTGGCCGTTCTTGTTTAAAAACTACAGCGTGCGCGATCTGGCCGAGTTCCTAGAGATTTACGGCCTGCCGCTACGCCTTGGTAAATACCCATCGGGTGCCAGCGATAAAGAGAAAAGTACCCTGCTAAAAGCGGTGATGAGCATTGGTCATAACGCCGGTGGCATTATTCCTAAGGGCATGGAGATCGAGTTCCAAGAAGCCGCCAAGGGCGCAAGCTCTCCTTACGAAGCGATGATGAACTGGTGCGAGCGCTCGCAATCCAAAGCGATTTTAGGCGGCACGCTCACTAGCCAAGCGGATGGTAAAAGCAGCACCAACGCCTTGGGCAACGTACACAACGAAGTACGCCAAGAGCTACGCGATAGTGACCTGCGCCAAATCGCCAGCACCATCACACGGGATATTATCTATCCGCTGTGGATGCTCAATGGCCGCGCCGCCGGTGACCCACGCCGACACCCTAAGTTTGTGTTTGATGTCTCCGAGCCGGAAGATATATCAACCTACAGCCAGCACTTACCGAGCTTAGTCACGCTGGGTATGCGTATCCCGCAAAGCTGGGCGCATGAAAAGCTGATGATCCCGCAGGCGGAAAAAGATGAGCCGATTTTAGGACAGCCGCAGCCAACCGAACCGGAAGCTAAAGATGACAAAAAGGCCGCTAAGTTGGCAGCGTTGTCGAATAAGGATGACGCTGACTCTGTGTATATGTCTGACTTTGAGCCTCGTATAAATAAGGCAGGCTCTGAGGTGTTAGAGGTATGGATGCAAACTATAGAAGCCGAAGTGTTAAAAGCGGAGTCGTGGGAGGCGCTTGAGGCCCGTTTGGCAGAGTTGGCGGCAACGCTAGATATTAACGATATGACCGCCACGTTAGAGCAAGCCTTTACGGCAGCAGCGTTAGCGGGCCGTTATGAGCTAATTACGGATGCCAAGTAATGTCAGATAGCCCTATCAATAAGCCTTTTAAAGAAGCTATTGAGTTCTTTAATCAAAAGCTGGTGTTGCCAACACGTAGCTCTAAAGATGTGCAGGCCGCTGAGCATGACCGAGCCCTCATTGTCTCTGGTTTGATGCGAACAGAGATGCTGCAAGATGTGCAGGGGCTGCTGAATCAAGTCATGACAGAAGGAATGACGCTAAACGAGTTTGCTAAAAAGTTTCGTCAGCACGGCGAGCGGATTGGTTGGTACCCAAAAGAGGGTTATGCGCGCCGCGCCAGAGTGGTTTATGAAACCAATATTCGACAGGCTTATAACGCTGGTCGCAAGAAACAAGCCGAAGATCCTGACTTTAAACGTGCGTTCCCTTATATGGAATACCGCCATTCGGGTGCGGAGCGATACCGGCCAGAGCATAAGTCGTGGAATGGCTTGGTACTTCGATCTGATGACCCGTGGTGGGAGACTCATTCACCCAGCAATGGCTATTTTTGCCGCTGCAGAAAATTGCCTGTGTCCGAACGCCAGCTTAAAAAAATGGGCAAGTCGGCACCAGATTCAGCCCCGGCGATTGAGCATTATCGGGTAGTCGATAAGCGAACTGGTGAGGAACAGAGCATTCCTAAAGGTATCTCTCCTGGCTTTCAGTATGAGCCGGGTGCAGGGTGGTTGAAAAGTGTGTCACTCGCCCCTGGTGAGTTGCCTGATACCATTCCTGCTGTTTCAGTAGCTACGGATTTAATGCCAGAACCGCGAGTGGTTGAAGCGTCGATGGTGCTGGATGACGGCTTGTCTGACGGTGATTATGCGGCAGCTTTCTTAAAGGAGTTTGGTGCGTCTATTGGTAATCCTATGGTGTTTGAAGATGTACTGAGTGAGCCGCTATTAATCAGTGAGCGACTCATGCAGCGACATGATGGCAAATGGAAAATAAACAAAGATGGCCTGCGTCATAGATATTTAAAGCTACTGGCACGAACTATTGCAGATCCGGACGAGATCTGGGTAATGATGGAGCCATTGCGAAAAAAGCCCGGCCAGTATGTCTTGAAGCGTCGTTACCTGGCACGTTGGGAATTGGAAATAAATGGTGAGCAGCTGCATGCCTTCTCGGCTTTTGAGTGGCAGGGCGGTATGTGGCAGGGTCGTACCATCTTTACCCCAAAAGATACTGAAACGGGGTTGCCAATAAATCAAGCGTATATGGATCAGCAAAGAGCTGGTGTAAGAGTATTCAAGCGTAAGATGAGCGAATTTGAAGGGGGGTAGCCGATACGTTCGGGCGATCGGCCTAGCTGCTGCGTCAGTGGACGGCTCCCGAAGCCTTGCCAGCATGCTGTAACTTTAATATAGCCCAGTTGAGTGAATTATGTCCATTAATCTATCAGTAGACAGCCATCAGGTTTTAGATGCCATTGATCGCTTGCTTGAACGAGTTGAGAACCCGAAGCCAGCATTCTGGGAAATCGCAGGTTACCTAGAGCGACGGCACTTGGAGCGTTTTAATCAGGAAGTTGATCCCGACGGCAACCCGTGGGAGGAGCTCGCCCCGGCCACCAAAAAGCAGAAAAACAAAGGCTATTATGTTGACGGTGTGCTTGTGCCGCTGCGTTCGCCAGATAGAACGCTGTTGGGTTTGCAGTGGAATTTACAGGATCAGATTGTTACGGATGCTGATACATACTCCGCAATGTTTGGTATTGGTAATGACTCAGAACAATATGCGCCGACGCATCATTTTGGCGACCCCCGCCGCAACATCCCTGCGCGCCCGCTTTTGGGTATAGGTGATGAAGACGAAGCCGAAGTATTAGCCATTTTAACGCAATTTATCGAAACGCCCCTGTAAGGCGTTTTAAGGGCGCTATCGGAAAACGCGCCCGATGATACGAAAGTTTTTTGAAAACGATTTCTAACGGGGGTCTAACGGCGTGACATCTTGTATTTGGCCTAACACTAATTTGTATAAATACCATTAGCTTGATTTATTAGTCATTACTGAAATGTTTAATTACTTTTCTTGTATACATTTTTTTTAGGCGGTCTGACGTGTCGAGTAGGCTAGAGCTGACCATCCCTTGTGCAAGCTTACCTGAAGGAAAAATCTCTTCATTTTGAAATAATCCGTCTATTTCCTTTAATGCTTGTTCAAAAAAAGGCTTTGGTATGTCAGCGCCTTGATCCCAAGCTATACTTAGTTCGAGTTTGTTTCTGCACATGATTAGATGTGCTCTTATGTCTCTATGAAACTCATATAGTTCGGATCCTTTTTCAAAGTCTTCAGGCCTTGAAAACTCTAGCTCACATTGAAAAAGAAGATCATCTATCCTGTTAGAGGATTGATCTATTGAATCAATAAAGTTATTTACTTGTGAGCATAAAAGTCGATTTTGTGATTCACTCATGTATGGGAAAATAGAAGAGCTAAGCTGTTCTTCGCTAAGCGCTAACCTAAAGGCTCTGATTTCGATCATTTTTAAAACTGAAAGTTTTATATCATGGTGTAATTTTAGGATGCAGCTTTTGAGTTCTTTTTCTAGCTCATACTTGGCTTTGCCTATGTGCTCTTTCTTCCATGAATCTAAGGCAAATATAGACACAATAGATAGGATTAGGGTGCCTACACCGCTGAGAATACTGCCTATGCTGGAAAATGAGCTTGACCAGTCACGCGGAAGCGCAATTGTTGAATGATTAATAAAAAGCACTATCAAGGCGATGCAGAGAAGCAGCGCAGCTAAGCTCACTAAGTGTTTTAAAAATGTCACGATAGTCTTCCATCTTATTTTTGTTGATTGTAGCACCATCCCATTTTAACCCACTGAACCCCTTCCTCTAATCCCCTGTCGCCAGATTCTCTAATCTGGCGGCATGAAGAGATCAAACCCTAACCCTTTAGCGATACTCAGTACCCAAGCCGAACCGGTTGCGGTGCTTTCCCTCGACTTAAGTGCCGATGATCGCGGCTATCAACAGTTGCTACCCGCTGGCCGCTTTCGTGCTGTGGATGGTCGCCCCTTTGATGTACCCGGTAACCACTGGTATCTGGATGCCGACGTTGCCGCCAATCTGATCGCCTTAGCTAACGAGCGTGTAAACGACATTGTTATCGACTACGAACATCAAACCCTCAAAGCGGATAAAAATGGCGAACCCGCACCGGCGTCCGGTTGGTTTAAAGAGATGGAATGGCGCGAAGGCTCCGGCCTTTGGATCAAACCCAAATGGACGCCACGCGCTGCCGCCTTTATCAAAAACGGCGAATACAAATACCTATCCGCTGTTTTCCCTTACGACGCCGCTACTGGCAAACCTTTGCGGCTGCACTCGGCAGCATTAGTTAACCGCCCAGGCATTGATGGTATGCAAGCCGTCGAGGCGTTGGCGGCTTTGTCCCTCAATTCTCAGTCCCCCTCAACCAACCCCACGGAGCATTCTATGAGTGAGCTATTAAAAGCAATGCTAGCAAAGCTTGGCATTGCCGTTGAAGAAGGCAAAGAGCCTGACGCAACCACCGCCCTTGCAGCCCTAAGCGCACTACAAGCCAAAGCCGGTAGTGCAGACACCCTCGCCACCGAAGTCGCCGCACTAAAAGCGAATGATGGCGGTAATGGCACGCCCGACCCTGCCAAGTACGCCCCCGTCGAAGTGGTTCACCAGTTACATGCCCAAATTGCGGTGCTATCCGCGCAAGGGGCCGCAGGCCAGCTAGATCAGGTAATCGAAAAGGCCAAGCAGGAGGGTCGCATCGTTCCAGCTATGGAGGACTGGGCGCGTGAGCTAGGCAAAAAAGATATGGCCGCACTGCAGGCGTTTTTGGATAAAGCCCAGCCGATCGCGGCGCTAGCGGCGATGCAAACGAAGACGACGGAAAAGCCGGACGATGGTTCTGTAACCGCGGCCTTGAGCGCAGAGGAGAAAGAAGTGGCTCGTCTGTTGGGGCAAACCGATGAGGAGTTTGCAGCAGGCAAAGCCTGATCTGTAAGCGATACACGTTAACTACACAGGAGCTTTGCAGATGGCAATTGTTACTCCAGTGCTGTTGTCAGCACTATTCACCGGATTTAAAAACGACTTTCAGAAAGGTCAGCAACAGGCGAAACCGCAGTGGAATAAAGTCGCTATGGCTATTTCCTCTGCATCTAAGTCCAATACTTACGGCTGGTTGGGTAAGTTCCCGGCGTTCCGTGAGTGGGTGGGTGACCGTGTGCTTAACTCAATGCAGGCGCACAGTTACCAAATTACCAATAAGACTTACGAGTCTACGGTTTCAGTCGATCGTGAAGATATTGAAGACGATAACCTAGGTATCTACTCCCCGTTGATGCAAGAAATGGGGCGTATGGTTGAGATTCAGCCTGATGAGCTGGTCTATGGTCTTTTGGCGTCTGGTACATCGACACTCTGTTACGACGGCCAAAACTTCTTTGATACAGATCACCCTGTCTATCCAAATGCAGATGGTACCGGCGTAGCGGTCAGCACCTCCAACTATGTAGATGGTGTTGAGCCTGCTTGGTACCTGTTGGATACAACGCGAGCGATCAAGCCAATCATCTTGCAGGAGCGCCGGAAGCCCTCCTTTACCAAGATGACCAAGATGGATGATGAGCAGGTATTTACAGCCAACGTGTTCCGCTTTGGTGCTGATTGTCGTCGTAATGTTGGCTTTGGCCTTTGGCAGTTGGGCTACTGCTCTAAAGCGGAGTTGAATGCTGACACCCTTTGGGCTGCTATCACGGCCATGCGTGAGTATAAAGCGGATGGTGGTCGTAAGTTGGGTATTCGTCCTAACGTTCTGGTCGTGCCCGCAGCTTTGGAAAAAGTGGCTACTCGACTGTTAGAGCGTGAGCTGGATGCCAATAGCTCTAACGAACTAAAAGGCCGTTTGGAATTGGTAGTCGCTGACTACTTATAAGCCCTACATAGGTGGGGCTTACCCCACCTCCTGTAAACCATCAGGAGAAATCATGATATGTCGCGCACTCATATCCGCATTACATCGAGCATTCCGGGGTTTCGTCGGGCGGGCATTGCCCATTCAACAGAGCCGACTACGTACCCGATTACAGATTTTAGCGATACCCAGCTGGCCCAACTGGATGCCGAACCCCGCTTGGCGGTTGAGTTTATTACCGTTAAGGCAGATCCGTCTAACGACCAGGCGGGGGCCATGGAGGTCGACGACGTGGAGGTCGATCTAAACAGCCTAACGGTTGAGCGCCTAAAAGAGATCGCGGCCTTAGGTGAGATTGACGGCTACAAGACCATGAAAAAAGCTGAGCTGATCCTAGCGATTGAGGATGCTCGCGACAATGAGTCAGTTGTCGAATACGACGCGAGCGAGGGTTAACCATGTACGCCACCCGTACTGACATGATCACCCGCTTTGGTGAGGAGGAGTTGATTCTCCTCACTGACCACGACGGTGACCAAGGTGTCATTGATGAGGCGGTACTGGCCCAATCCATTGCCGATGCCTCTGCCGAAATCGACGGTTACCTCGGCGGGCGTTACAGCTTGCCACTACCTAACGTACCGGCGCACCTTACCCGCATCTGCTGCGATATCGCCCGTTATTTGCTGCATGACGAACACGCCCGCGAGGCGATCGCTAAACGCTATGACGACGCTATCCGCTTTTTAAAAAGCTTAGCCAGCGGCCAGATCGGATTAGGGATGCCCGATGAGGGTGACGCCAGTCCCAGCAGCAACACCGCCCAAATCAGCAGTGCCGGTAGTGTGTTTGCGCGCCAATCCAGTAAGGACTTTATCTGATGCAGGCATTACAGGATGACTACTTAGCGGTAGAGGGTTATCTGGTCGAACAACTAAGCAGCATCGATGGTATTCGTAAAGTCTACCGCTCCTGCGATTTGGCCGAGATGAAAGAGACCGCCCAGACAACCCCCGCGCTTCACGTTATCTATAACGGTGACCAAGTGACAAATACCGCGCAAGGCGGTGCGTTAGCTCACGTAAAGCAAGCATGGCTTGTGGTGTTAACCGTAGACCTTCGCAGGCACCGCGACACCGGCGCACTACTAGCGCGTGTTATTAAAGCGATGAGCGGGCTGCACTGCGAACTAGGCACACTGGTGCGGGTTAATGCACCCCGTCCAGGCTTTAGTCAGGGCTTTGGTTACTACCCCTTAGCCTTTGAAATTACATTTCGAATCCAACCTAAACGATAAAGGAGCACGCCCATGAGCGGACTACTCTTAGCAGGTGATGTCTACCTCGACCGATACGATGAAACCGGTAATCCAACGGGATTAATCGGCCCCCTCAATGCGACCCAGTTGCAGGTTAATACACCCTCAGAGGCTAAGGATCGCGAATCCAAACGTAAAGAGTCCTATGGCCAAGCATTAGATGGTGTAACGTTATCAAAAGCCACAGAGGTCACCGTTGTATTTGATGACCAACCCGCCGAGATACTGGCCATGGCGCTAATGGCAGAGGCGCAAAACGTAAGCCAGGGCGCGGGTTCCGTCACCGATACCCTAATCACCTTACCGAAGGGTAACCGCTGGGCATCCTTGCCCCATGAAAACCTAGCCGACGTGGGTTTAGTCGCTAAATTAGCCGTGGATGATAGCCCAGTTGCCCCCGCCGCACTTGAGGTGAACTACGCAGACGGCTTGATTCGCACAGTTCCCGGCGGTGCGTTGGATACAGATACCACCACGGACATCAAGTTGAGCTACGACTATGCCGCCATCAACAAAACCCATATCAAAGGGGGTATTCAGCCTCGTATTCGAGCCCGCATGATCCTGAAGGGTAAAAACCTAGTCTCCGGCAAACCCGTGAACGGTGAATGGCCAGAGGTGGCGTTAGCATCCACGCAAGCGGTTGATCTGTTCGCATCAGATTACGTCAGCACCACACTAGCCGGTAAAGCGATCCTACGCGCTGGCGAAACGGCCCCGTTCTATCTGGATCAGCATAAGTAAGGCGGCATAGCATGGCATTGAAGGAAACCGCCCTTAGTATCCTCATCAAAGCCAAGGATCTGGCCAGCGCACCGCTGGCCAAGTTCCGTGGTGGTGTTAGTGATACCGATAAGCAGGTTGATGAACTCGGCAAACAATCCGACAGCTCAGGTAAGAAGGTTGATAAGCTAGGTGATAGCATCGACAAAACCGGCACGCTGGCAGGCAAAGCCAAAGCGGGCATGTCGGGGCTTACCGGCTCTATCGTGGCGCTAGCCAGTACCTACCTTTCTATCAATGCCCTAAAAAATGCCCTAAGCGGCATCATCAAAACCGGTGCCCAGTTTGAGCAGCTGGAGACCAAGCTCAAAGCTGTAATGGGCAGTATCGAAGGTGGTGAGAAAGCAACGGCCTGGATAAAAGACTTTGCTAAAAATACGCCGTTTCAGCTAGAGGGATTAACCGAAGGCTTCATAAAGCTTAGAGCCTTTGGCATCGATCCGATGAATGGTTCTTACCAAGCCATTGTAGATCAAGTGGCCAAACTCGGTGGTGGCCAGCAAGAGCTAGAAGGTGTTGTACTGGCCGTAGGTCAGGCGTGGACTAAACAAAAATTACAGACTGAAGAAGCTAATCAGCTTATTGAGAGAGGCGTGCCCGTTTGGGAGTTGCTTAGCAAGTCCATGGGTAAATCTACTGCTGAAATCCAGAAGCTAGCAGAGAAAGGGCAATTAGGTCGCAAAGAGATTCAGCTGCTTATCGATACCATGGGGCAAAGCGCAGAAGGGGCAGCCGCCGCTCAGATGGGCACATGGGACGGCATGATCAGCAATTTAAAGGATAGCTGGACAGCCTTTGTAAATGATATAGCCGATGCGGGTATCTTTGATTTTGCCAAAGAGCAACTAAAAGAGATTCTCGATACCGTAGGGCAAATGGCCAAAGATGGCCGTTTAAAAGCCTACGCTCAACAGATATCCAATTATCTGGTTAACCTTGCAACGAACGCTAAATCTTACCTGACTAACATCGTATCAGAGCTGGAAGGCATGACCCGCACCGTTAATGCCATCGTCGGGACATTCCAGCTAGCCTTTAATGCCTTTACCGCCGGTGTCAAAACGATCGGATTAGCAACAACAGCACAGATTGAGCGGGTGCTCTCCGGTATAAGTAAGCTCCTAGCATTAGCAGGGCTAGATGAAGCCGCCGCTAAAATGCGCCAGCAAGCTGAGGCGATGGGTGCGGTCAGTGCCGCCTTTAAAGCTGAGCTATTACAAGATGCAGAAGATATCCAGAACGCGTGGAAAAAGATCAATAACCAACCGCTGGATCAAGCAAAGAAAGCAGAAGAAAAAACCA